>ERZ773056.40-NODE-40-length-55803-cov-30.861017_pt1 | contig 55803 bp, 46 predicted proteins | sample MGYA00580857_ERZ773056 | MGnify/ENA primary metagenome ERZ773056 (study PRJEB29015, sample SAMEA2737996) | human oral metagenome | biome: human oral; feature: human-associated habitat; material: dental | place: China | collected 2114 ... | reverse complement strand
TTGTTTAATTTATGATGCGCGTTGCACCGATGATTAACCAGCCAACAAATAAATGTAGTGGTTCATTCTTGTTAGTGAAACTTAGAGCGAGTAAACATCATTTTTAAATTATAAATCCCCCGAACGCTATTAATAAAATACATCTACACCTTTCTCTAAGCCGTCGTTGTGCAGCGTGCGGTTAGCCTTGTCCTTCCCTTTTCCAAAGTTGAGCCGATATGTTGCACCCAACACAAGCATGTTGGCGTTGTCTCTTATACTCTGTATATGGTATTCTGGATGCACGTCTGACACGGTTATGCGTTCATATTTACTTCCACGGCGGGTGAACAGGTTTGCTCCCATTATCGAGAAATGCCAGTTTTTACATTGATACTGCACCTTTATCATGTTCCATCTCTCATTAGAATAATAGGTGTTTCCTTGCAATTCAAACTTGGGCTCAATCTCATGTTTTGCCGACAGCACCCATTTCCCAAAATACATGGCAGCACTTAACGAGGCGTAAAAACGTTTGCGCGAATGGGTTTGAGTGGGTAACGGCACCTGATAGCTATCCCAACCTACGTTACCCCATAACGTTGCAAAGCCAAATAGTTCTTTCGCAGACAATTCCAATTCGAGGTTTAGCTGATTAGTAGACTGTCCGTTAATCGCTTTGCTTAAAAACTTGTCATAGTACGGGTTCGAAACTTCGCTGATATAGCTATACGAATAATAGATGGGGTTAAACGTTTTGTTGTGCGACACCCACAAAGTAGACGTGAATTTTGCTTTGGAAAAGCGCAGATAAACCCTGTTCCGAAGATAGGTAGACGGCTTTAAGTTGGGGTTTCCTTGTCTAATGGATATGTCATCAATCACCTGTATCAAATCAGATTGTTGCGAAATTCCCGGTAACGAAGGATTAAGCAAAAACAAATAGTTTAGTGACCAGTTAGGCGAAAAGGCATAATTGACATTGGCATTCACTTTCATCCGTACGGCATTGGTTTTATAGGCATTGTTGTCAGCATAATTGTAGATGCCACTAAGATTTAAACCATAACTCAGTTGTTTTGCGTTACCCACTATTTGTGCATACAGCGTTATGCGGTTTTGGTCTATCGTTGCTTGCTTTAATACACCGTTTTCCAGCTGCATGTTGTGTGTTGCATTATAATAGTTTTGTATTCCCACACTGGTTCTTACGGCTTTAAAGGTCTTGGAATACATGATGTCTGCACCAACACGCCACGACTTGTTCTCGGTTGAGCTTATCAACGTGTCGTTATTTAAAGGGTTGGTGTACGCATTAATATAATCTCTGTCATAAGTACCAGACGAGCGTCTACCATAAACGTTTGCTTCAATGTGTTGGGTCTTGTTTAATTGCTTGCGAAAGAACAGGTCGAAATTGGGCGAAACAAAACCAAGTTTCCAGCGTGTATGGTTTGTATAACGAGAGACATTGCCCTTGTAGCTTTGCGTATTCCACGAATTATCGCTGATTTTTTGGTTTTCAAAGCCAATCCCAACCTTTGTCGACATCATGGTGTTGGGGTTGTGCGAATAGGTGTAAGCCAAAGATAATTCGTTACTTAAATAGTTGAAGTCGCTAGGCATTCCGCTTTTTTCTCTCAACACAGGCTCATCCCTGCCGATAAAATCACCTTTCGAGCTTATCTCTTTTTTGTTATAGTCGCGCCAATTGGCGGCATAGTTCAGTTCCCATTCCGATTTTCCGTGGTGGTAGTCAATGCCAACATTGCCATTAAGAAAGCCCGTTGTTACGCCAGACAGCACATTTGCCATCACCGAGCCACCATTTGGGCTGGGAATAAGAATGATGTTAATAACACTTCTGCCGTCATATCGCAGGTCGGGTGTGTCGCTATACTCTATGCGTAATACGTTTTTAGGGTTCAATGAGAGTATTTTGCTTAGCTCGCATGGTTTTCCGTTAACCTTAAACACAGGTGTGGCGTTGTCTACCTGCACCGTTTGCAATATCTCGTTAACAGCTAAACCTGGCATTTTATACTGTAAAACGTTGAGCAAGGATAATCCGTTGGCCGACTGCCCCAACTCCTTTTTCGTAGGAATGATAATGTAACGGCCAGCTTTCTGCATAACCGACTCTGCCGTCACAACAACATCACCCAACGTTACTTGGCGCTCGAACAGCGTTATCGTGCCCAAATCAACAAACTGGCTGGACGTTCCCGATATGTTGATTTGCAAAGGAACGAACGTATCTTTTGTTATTTCGATAGACAAGGTAGAATCGTTTATTTCGGCAGATACGAACTGCCCCAGCTTGTTTGTCTCTATTTCTATAACCTTTGTTCCGGCTTTGTTCCTGCCAAGAACGAGGGTCTTGTCCAATGGTTTGCCAGTGGCGTCTACAACCGTACCTTTAACAACATAGGCTAATGCTGATGCTGCTTGTGTAAGTAGCAGCAAGACGATGATGGTTTTAAGCGAAAATTGTTTCATGTATTAAACGTTGAGCATGTGAGATTGAAAGCTGAGGATTGGAAATGACACAAAGGATGTGGGGGAAGATAAGCTAATGGAAATCCCCAATCAGTGTTATGCCAATTGGGGATCTCTTGTACAGCTGTGAAAGTCTGAATCTACTTCGATCCGTTTTTCATTGTCTTAATACATCCTTAAACAGAACGCGTTAGACTTCTGAGAAACAAAACGTTATAGACCTAACGACTTCTTAATCTCTTCAATTTTCTCGTCGGCCTCCTTGTTGCAGCGTTCATAGCAACCTGCGCATTTCATTTCGCCCTTCACTTCAAGGTAGAACTTAATCTTTGGTTCTGTACCAGAAGGACGGACAGACACTTTTGTTCCGTCTTCGCAGAACCATTGCAGCACGTTGCTTGTTTCGGGCATGTGGAGTTTTGTTACCACTCCGTTGGCGTCGGTTTGCTCCAACGTCTTGTAGTCTTTGGCGATGACAACCTTCGAACCTGCAATCTCTTTGGGAGGATTGCTACGGAACTTCTCCATCATTGCCTTTATTTCGTCGGCCCCGCTCTTTCCTGGTTTCACAACGTTGATGGTAAACTCCTTAGAGAAACCATACTCCAAGTAGATGTCCATTAGCAGTTCGTAAAGCGTTTTGCCTTGATCTTTGGCATAAGCGCAAATCTCTGCCAACAGCGAGCAGGCCGAAACGGCATCCTTGTCGCGAACGAAGTCTTGCGCCATAAAGCCATAACTTTCTTCGCCACCGCCGATGTATTGTTGCTTTCCTTCCGACTTACGTATCTCGTTGGCAATCCATTTAAAGCCCGTATAGCAGTCGCGCATCTCGATATGGTTCTTGTCGGCAATCTTCTTGATAACTTCTGTGGTAACGATAGTCTTCACAATGAAGTCGTTTGGTTTCATCTTGCCCGTCTTGATGCGGTTGGTGATGATGTAATAAAGGAAAAGCAAGCAAGTTTGGTTGCCGTTGATAAGCACCCATTCGCCCTTATCGTTCTTGCAAGCCATGCCCACGCGGTCGGCATCGGGGTCGGATGCCATAACGATGTCGGCGTCAATCTCCTTGGCATCGCGTAGTGCAAGGGTTAATGCCTCGCCGTTTTCGGGGTTAGGACTAACCACTGTGGGGAAGTCGCCACTTCTTACCATCTGTTCTTTCACGCAATGCACGTTTTCGAACCCCCATAGTTTGAGCGAGCGTGGAATGAGCATCATACCCGTTCCGTGTAGTGGCGTGTAAACGATTTTGAGGTCCTTCTGACGTTCGATAACGGCAGGATCGATGCTAATTGTTTTCACCATGTCGAGGTAAATCTTGTCAACCTCTTCGCCAATAATCTCAATCAGTTCGGGATTACCCTTGAACTTCACGTCGGCCACCTTCACTTTATTCACCTCGTCGATAATTCCTTTATCGTGTGGAGCCAGCACTTGTGCGCCGTCTTCCCAATAAGCCTTGTAGCCGTTGTACTCTTTGGGATTGTGGCTAGCCGTAATGTTCACACCACTTTGGCATCCAAAGTGCCTGATGGCAAACGAACACTCTGGCGTTGGGCGCATATCGTCGAACAAATACACTTTGATGCCATTGGCAGAGAATATGTTTGCAACCGTCTCGGCAAACAAGCGGCTGTTGTTTCGGCAGTCGTGGCAAACGGCAACCTTTATCTGCGGCAGGTTGGCAAAGTTCTTTTTCAAGTAATTGGCCAGTCCTTGTGTAGCCATGCCCACGGTGTAGATGTTCATTCGGTTGCTGCCCGCGCCCATGATACCGCGCAAACCGCCCGTTCCAAACTCCAAATCTTTGTAAAAGGCGTCGATAAGACCTGTCTTATCAGCATTTTCCATCAGTCTTTTCACTTCGTTCCGCGTTTGTTCGTCAAACTCGGAAGTTAGCCATTGCTTGGCCTTTGCCTCGCATTGAGCTATCAGTTGAGCGTTATTCTCCATAATCTATTTATTAGTATATTAAATTTATGTTCCGAATCAAGCCGACAACGTTGTCGTTATCAGCATGGCAAAGATAATAAAAAAATACTTTCGGGCGCATATTTTCATCCTTTAAAATAAGGAAAAAACAAAGTATCGGCCACATTTCTTTGGGATGTACGCATATTTTAGGTACATTTGCAAATAAATTTAGCGAAACAATAATTTAAAAACAACATCCGTATAGAACATCATGGAACTTTATTTCACTGGCATTGTCATAGCTGTAAGCACATTTTTTATCATTGGCATATTCCATCCCATCGTCATTAAGGTTGAATATTACTGGGGAACTCGCCAATGGTGGGTGTTTCTTATCTTAGGCATTGCCGCCATCTTAGTAGCCCTCATGGTAGCTAATGTTATCGTTTCTTCGATACTTGGCGTAATTGGCGCATCCTTTCTTTGGTCTATTGGCGAACTGTTTGAGCAGAAAAAGCGTGTAGAGCGCGGTTGGTTTCCCATGAACCCTAAACGCAAACACGCCTACAATCCAGAGCAAGAGAAGAAAGCCGCGTAGCCATGAAAGTGGAACTTTTGCTCGTTGGAAAAACGGTTAACAGTGTGTTTGTGGCTGGTATTGCCGACTATGCTAAGCGCATAGGCCACTATATGCCATTTAACATCAACGTTATTCCCGAACTTAAAAACACCAAAAACATCTCGGCCAATCAACAAAAAGAGGCTGAAGGCGAACTGATATTGAAGAAGTTGCAGCCAGACGACCATTTGGTGTTGCTCGACGAGCATGCTAAGGAGTTGCGTAGCATCGAGTTTGCCCAATGGTTGGAACGTAAACAGCACGTTGCGCGCCGCTTGGTGTTTGCCGTTGGCGGCCCTTATGGTTTTAGCGATGCGGTTTATGGTCGCGCGAACGAGAAGATAAGTCTTTCAAAAATGACGTTTTCTCACCAAATGGTGCGCCTAATCTTCACCGAACAGCTCTATCGCGCCTGCACAATTCTTAAAGGAGAGCCTTATCATCACGAGTAGAAACAGGCATCGAAATGGAGTTATGTACAATATTTGCGAATGAAAATGCGGTTGTTTATTGCACATCGCACTCAGATAGAACTTAGAAAAGACTGGTGCCGCGCTGCTCCTCCATTTTGTTTTACTTAGATTATACGTGGGCAAGGTGTGCCATTCAATCACTAAAAACGTTTGGCTTTTTATTTGAGCTATCCGCATGCCGAAAGCTTAGATATTCGTTTTGGACTCATATTGTCTTATGGGCGAGTCGGTATATAACAAACTAGCATCAGTACAGCCGCTTGTACCGACGCTACAACGCCCCTTGTACTGACACTACAAGCCGCTTGTACTGCCACTACAAGCCGCTTGTACTGCCGGTACAAGATGCTTGTAGCATCACTACAAATGGCTTTGTACTGATTAGTTAATCACAAAGTGGGTACACAAACAAAAGTTCAAAACCAATTCTTTTTTGCCTATAATGATGTGAAACATAGGCCAATTATTTTGTACTTATCGCGATTTGCGCTATCTTTGCACCCATATTTCGAAATAAAAACTTTTATTATACCATTTCATGAAACAGTACAAGTTAGTGGACAACGTGCTAGGGTGGCTCGCCTTTTTTATTGCTGCCTTTGTATATTGTTCTACAATCGAACCCACTGCAAGCTTTTGGGACTGTCCTGAGTTTATAACCACAGGCTACAAATTGGAAATCGGACACCCACCTGGGGCACCTTTCTTCATGCTCACAGCCAATTTGTTCTCACAATTTGCCAGCGATGTAACGCAAGTGGCTAAGATGGTGAACACCATGAGCGCTTTGTTGAGTGCCACAACCATCCTATTCTTGTTTTGGACCATCACCCACCTTACGCGAAAGCTTATCGTTAAGGATTGGGGTAGCATGACGTTGAGCAAGCTTATCGCCATAGAAGGTTCGGGATTGGTTGGCGCGTTGATTTACACTTTCAGCGACACGTTTTGGTTTAGTGCCGTAGAAGGCGAGGTTTATGCCTACTCTTCGGCTTTCACTGCCATCGTGTTTTGGCTTATTCTGAAATGGGAAGACCATGCCGACGAACCTCATAGCGACAGATGGCTTGTGCTTATCATGTACATGACAGGGCTTAGCATCGGCGTTCACTTGCTTAACTTGCTTTGCATACCTGCCATTGTGCTGGTGTTTGTTTACCGTAAGTTCCCCAACATCGAAGTTAAAGGTTCGCTCCTTGCCCTTCTTGTGGCCTTCGTTCTCGTTGCAGCCGTGCTTTACGGCGTTGTTCCGGGCATCATTACCGTTGGTGGATGGTTCGAGTTGTTTTTTGTTAACACACTTGGAATGCCGTTCAACACGGGCGAAGTGGTGTATATCGTGCTTTTGGTAAGTGCCGTTATTTGGGCCATCTACGAGAGCTACTCGCAGAAAAGCGAGAAAAGAGAAAACATTTCTTTCATCGTTGCATTCGGTTTGTTGGGTGTTCCGTTCTACGGCTACGGCTGGTCGGCCTTCATCATTGGCGCTATTGTTCTCGGTATATTATATTATGTGTTGAGCTACAAGCGCAAGAACGAGGCCAAGAAGTTGGTTCCGCTCATCACTTCGCGTATCAAGAACACGGTGTTGCTCTGCTTGCTGATGCTCATGATTGGCTATTCAAGCTACGCAGTTATCGTTATTCGCTCGTTGGCTAACCCGCCAATGGACCAAAACTCGCCCGAAGACATCTTTACGCTGGGCAGTTATCTCAGCCGCGACCAATATGGCGACAACCCCCTACTCTATGGCCAGGCCTTTACTTCGCAGGTGCAACTAGACAGAGAGGGCGACATGTGCAAGCCCCGAATGAAAGAGGGCGCGCCCATCTATCAGCGTAAGGAGAAAGCTAGCAAAGACGAGAAAGACTCTTATTTCGTTGTTAGCAGAAAGAACAAGTACGTTTATGCGCAGAACATGTTGTTCCCACGCATGTGGAGTCCACTTCATGCGCAATCCTATAACGACTGGTTAGGAGGCATAGACGGTTCGGAAGTACCTTACGACAGGTGCGGAGAAACCATGATGATAAAGATGCCGAGCCAGATGGACAACATTAGGTTTTTCCTTTCGTACCAATGTAACTTCATGTATTGGCGCTACTTCATGTGGAACTTTGCAGGAAGACAGAACGATATGCAAGGAAACGGCGAACTGGAACACGGCAACTGGATATCGGGTATCAGTTTCTTAGACAACGCCCGACTGGGAGACCAAAGCAAATTGCCCGATGATTTGAAGAACAACAAAGGCCACAACGTTTACTATTGCTTGCCCTTGTTGCTGGGTCTTATCGGACTTTTCTGGCAAGCCTTCCGCGGACAACGTGGCATAAGGCAATTCTGGGTGGTGTTCTTCCTCTTCTTCATGACGGGGTTGGCCATCGTTATCTACCTTAATCAGACGCCATCGCAACCACGCGAACGCGACTATGCCTACGCGGCGTCGTTCTACGCCTTCGCCATTTGGTGTGGTTTGGGTGTTGCAGCCATTATCGACCTGCTTAAAAAGCGTATTAAGGTTGAAGGTACTATCGTATCGGCCGTTGTTGCTGCGCTATGCCTTTTCATCCCTATACAAATGGCTTCGCAAAACTGGGACGACCACGACCGTAGCCATAGGGATACGTGTCGCGACTTCGGACAAAACTATTTGATGACCCTCCAAGACGAAGGCAATCCCATTATATTCACCAATGGCGACAACGATACATTCCCCTTGTGGTACAACCAAGAGGTGGAAGGTGTGCGTACCGATGCTCGTGTTTGCAACCTTAGCTACTTGCAAACCGACTGGTACATCGACCAGATGAAACGTCCTGCATACAATTCGCCCTCAGTGCCCATCACATGGCCGCGACTTGAATTCTGTTCGGGAACCAACGAGTATGTTGAAGTGGTGCCACAAGCCAAGCAACAGCTGCTCGACTTCTATAAGAACTATCCCAACGAGGCCAAAGCTAAGTATGGCGACGAGCCGTTTGAGTTGAAAAACATCCTTAAAAACTGGGTTCGCTCTAAGGATAAGGACTCTCACTTCATACCCACAGACACGGTTTACGTCACTATCGACAAGGCGGCAGTGAGAAAGAGCGGCATGATGATGGCTAGCGACAGCATACCCAGCCGCATGGTGATTTCTCTGAAAGGCAAAAATGCCTTGTATAAGGGCGACTTGATGATGTTGGAGATGATTGCACAGAGCAACTGGGTGCGTCCGATATACGTAGCCTCGACCGTCGGACAGGAAAATTACATGAACCTTGGCGATAACTTTGTGCAAGAAGGACTAGCCAACCGCATCACACCGTTCACAACAAACGCGCCTGGTGCGAAGAACTTTGACACACAAAAGACCTACAACAACGTGATGAACCGCTACAAGTACGGCGGATTGTCGCGTAAGGGTATCTATATCGACGAGACGGTTATGCGCATGTGCTACACCCATCGCCGAATAATTGCTCAGTTGGCACTGCACCTTATTTCCGAAGGCGACAAGCAAAAGGCAAACAAGGTGTTGCAAAAGGCCGAAAAGGAACTGCCTGCCTACAACATCCCCTATAATTATATGAATGGCGGATTGGATATTGCTCGTGCTTACGCATTACTTGGACAGACCGCGAAAGCCAAAGAAGTGGCAAACGCCGTGTGGATAAACGCTCAGCAATACCTCAATTGGTACCTAACGCTCGACGGCTCGCGCTTTGCCAATTCGATGAACGATTGCATGTATCAGATTTACGTTCTCAGGCAAGCCGCATCCGTAATGGGTATGGCCGACAAGCAAACGGCAGCCCAACAAGAAAAGAAACTGAACATGCTGTTTAAGCAATATCAGGAAAAAGGCGGGGCTATGCCCATGGGAGATGAATAAGGAATATACATGACGATGTGCAAAGCAGGTGTAAGAACGAGGGTTAGTCTTAGTCACGCAAATGCTCTTGGCTATGGCGAACGCTGGTTCTTGCACCTGCTGCACGTCTGATACCACTGTTTGAACGATGATAATCGAACAACCCGCAATATGGTTACGCTGGCTTTATCCACATGCCCTGTGGCGTATGGATAAGAACGACCGTTCCGTTTACCTCACTTTCGACGATGGCCCAATACCCGAATCCACCCCTTTCATTCTCGAAACGCTAGCTAAGTTTGGGGCTCGTGCCACCTTCTTTATGGTTGGCGAGAACGTTGAACGCTATCCCGAACTGTACCAACGCATCGTAGATGCAGGGCATCGGGTGGGAAATCACACCTATAACCACATGGGTGGAGCCAAGCACAGCATCAAAACATACACCGACAACGCAAGGCGGGCCGACGAACTGATACATTCCAACCTGTTCAGACCGCCCCACGGATGGATGCGCCCTAGTCAATACGCATGGTTAAGCCGTACATACAAGGTGGTGATGTGGGACCTCGTCACACGCGATTACTCGAAGTGGATGACGGCCGAAGACGTTTTCAACAATGTTAAGCGTTATGTGCGCAATGGTTCTATCATCACTTTTCACGATTCGCTGAAAAGTATCGACAAGCTTCACTTTGCTTTACCTCAGGCATTAGAATGGTTAAAGGAACAAGGGTATGAGTTTAAAACTTTCGAATGACATCAAAGCCGAGGCCAAACGCCTTGGCTTTTTTGCTTGTGGCATAGCAAAGGCCGCGCCCGTAGAGCCTGATACGGCTGCCGAAGTGAGGCGGTGGCTCGACAATGCGTGCTTTGCCGAAATGGCATACATGAACAATTATACCGACAAACGCCTCAATCCACAATTGCTCATGCCCGGTTTAAAGTCTATTGTGTGTGTAGCCATGAGCTATGCGCCTGCCCAGCGCATGCCAGAAGGACAATATCAGCTGGCCAGCTACGCCTATGGGCAAGACTATCACGAAGTGGTGAAGGGTAAGTTGCGGCAGTTGGCAGCACATTTCGGTTTCGAACCATACATCGAAGAAGGCGTTTCGCCCTCCCCTTCTGTTGCCGACAGTCCTCCAAGATACAGGGTATTCTGCGACAGTGCGCCCATCTTGGAACGCTATTGGGCGGTAAAGGCTGGCTTGGGGTGGACAGGTAGAAACCATCAGCTTATCATTCCCAAGGCCGGTAGCATGTTTGTGCTGGGCGAATTGTTTCTCGACATCGAGTTAAACTACGATGAGGAGATGCCCAACCGTTGTGGAAACTGTCACAAGTGTGTAGATGTCTGTCCCACAAAGGCCCTTGGAACATGGCAGGACATGGCCAACAAGAAGACATTCTTGTTTGATGCCAAGCGTTGTCTGTCGTATCAAACCATCGAATATCGGGGTGATTTAAATCCCGAAGTAGCCCAAGCAATGGGCGATACCATCTACGGATGCGACAAGTGTCAAACCATTTGCCCTTGGAACGCTCACCCCATAGCCACCAATATCGAGGAGTTGGCTCCCAAAGCCGAACTGATGAGCATGACAAGAGAGCAATGGCACCACCTCACAGAAGACGATTACAGACGTCTTTTCAAAGGAAGTGCAGTTAAACGGGCCAAATATGCAGGGCTGATGCGAAACATTAAGGCGGTGGAACAATGCCGAAATCAGCAAAAGCAACAAGAAGACGATGTACACGAACCCACTAATGAACGATAAGGAAAAGAAACAATGAGAGATAAGCTAAACTTAATAAACACACAAAAGACGTTGATACACGCCTTTTTCGATGGTTTTATGAACGGCGTTGCGGATGCCAACGACTTGAAACCGGGCGAACGGCAGACACTGATAAAGACACTTCTGAACGTTTACGAAAAAATTTCGGAGCATTATGCCGTAGTAATGCTGCCCATCCTAGGCGTTGTTCACCACGAAAGTTTGGAGCAATTGCAATGCAAACTCGATGCACTAAGGCAACAAGGCGATGCAGATGTTACCGCATTCTTTAAGGTGGTATGTGGCGAAGAAGGCACTTACGAGGCGATGGTCGACGATTATAAAGCTAATTTCGAGGCACTTTTGAAGGGAACCACGCTGCATCCCCAGCACTTAACCTTAGCCGATGAAAGCCCAACAAGCACCTATACCAAGACCAACGAGGAACAAAACATCAGACTTTTGGTGCGCACCATTCTGCGCGCTTACCGCTGTGGACTGCAAACAAAGCCTTCATTACAACAGTTCAAGCAAGCTACCGTTATCCGAATGGTATTAGACAATGTAGACTTGTTGGTCAATGGCAAGTACACCATTGCACAAAACATGGACAAGGCAACTGACATACACGAGTTGTTTTTGGCCATGGTGCATACTCAAGAACGGTACAATGTGGTTCAAGACGAACTGCAAATCGAAATGGAAAGATTGATAAAGGGCGACAATTAATGTTAGGTGTTGATGTAACCTATTGCAAATAAGTCGCAGGCTGACAATACCTTGCTTGTTGTAAGGCGTTTCTTTCATGAGCTTGCTGTCGATAAATTCAACTCCCTTGGGGGTACAAAAACCACGAAGAAACAGCACGGCCACATTGGTGAACAAATGGTTGACATCGTATTTCTGAAACATTCGTTCGCCCATCATGAGCTTTGAAGAAAAGGAGATGAAGTTCAGCACCACATTATAGTCGAAAAACCGCACGAAATAACCTTCCTCAATGCCTCGTTTCACAAAGTCTAAAGCCTCTTTATGGTTTTTCTCTGTCTTGTTGGTGAGGTACCTCACCACTCGCGAATACTTACTTAGTTCACTGAAAAACAAAGGGTTCGTGCTCGCCATGTCGGCCATTTCGCGGTTGTAGATGTGAAAAATAAGGTCCATTACCGTATGGCTTTTATCCTGCGCATACAGCTGCGAGTCGAGTTTTCTGGCCTTGTCTTCGCGCATAATACCGTCGAGCAGCAACTCTTCCTTGTTCGAATAGATTTCATATATCGTTCGTTTGGATATGCCAAGCGTCGTTGCGATGTCGTCCATACGCACACTGCGTATGCCACGCTCTTTAAAAGCGCGCATGGAAGTAACCAAAATACGCTCCTTTAAATCCTTCCGGTAGCTAGAAAGTAAATCTTGTTGCTCCATAATATACCCTTATTTATACGCAAAGGTACAAAAAATATGAATAACAAATTTTGGTTTTAAGCCTTTTTTACTACCTTTGCGCTGTTTTCAGCGTATAACGTTTATCTTTAAATACAACGCTCATTATATTAATATAGAATGGCAACAGGTGCAGAAAAAGGCTCTAATGCCCCTACCCTACGCCCTTGCCACATTAAACAATCATACAAAATGGTGAAAGTAACCAAAGAGGCAGCTTTAAGCTATCATCAGAGTGGACGCCCTGGAAAGATTGAAGTGCGGCCCACCAAGCCCTATCACACCCAAACAGACCTTAGCTTGGCCTATTCGCCTGGTGTGGCTTATCCTTGTCTCGAAATACAAGGCAATCCCGACGACGTGTACAAATACACCGACAAGGGAAACCTCGTGGCCGTTATCAGTAACGGAACGGCCGTGCTAGGACTAGGCGACATCGGGGCGATGAGTGGCAAGCCCGTGATGGAAGGAAAGGGATTGCTGTTTAAGATATATGGCGGAATTGACGTGTTCGACATCGAACTGGCCGAGAAAGACCCTGAAAAGTTCTGTGAAACGGTTGAGCGGATTGCCCCAACCTTTGGCGGCATCAACCTAGAAGACATCAAGGCACCCGAATGTTTCTACATCGAAGAACGACTTAAACGAACGCTAGACATCCCCGTGATGCACGACGACCAGCACGGAACGGCCATCATTTCGGCCGCAGGACTGAAAAATGCCCTCGAAGTGGCTGGTAAGGACATTAAGAAGGTGCGCATTGTGGTTAACGGTGCGGGTGCTGCTGCCATTAGTTGTACCAAGCTTTACCTTGCCCTTGGTGCGCAAAAAGAAAATGTGGTGATGCTCGACTCAAAAGGTGTTATCACCACCGACCGCGAGAACCTTAACGACCAAAAGGCACTTTTCGCCACCGAACGTCGTGACATACGTACTTTGGAAGAGGCCATTAAAGGTGCCGACGTCTTTGTTGGCTTGTCTAAGGGTAACATTCTCACCCAAGATATGGTACGTTCTATGGCAGATAAGCCCATTGTGTTTGCCTTGGCCAATCCTGTTCCCGAAATATCCTACGAAGATGCGATGGCGTCACGCCCCGATGTGCTTATTTCAACGGGACGTTCCGACTATCCCAACCAAATAAACAATGTTATTGGTTTTCCTTACATCTTCCGCGGTGCACTCGACGTACACGCCACAGCCATCAACGAAGAAATGAAAATGGCTGCTGTGCATGCGATTGCCGACTTGGCCAAACAGCCTGTTCCCGATGTGGTTAACGACATCTATCGTGTTAACGACCTAACTTTCGGACCGCTCTATTTCATCCCCAAGCCCGTAGACCCACGCCTTATCACCGAGGTTTCGGCTGCTGTGGCTAAGGCTGCGATGGAAAGTGGTGTGGCAAGGAAAAGCATAACCAATTGGGATGCGTATAAAAACAGCTTGATGCAGCTGCTTGGCCAAGAGACGGTGTTTACAAGAAAACTGCACGATACGGCTCGTTTGCAACCCCAGCGCGTGGTATATGCCGAGGGCGGACACCCAAGTATGATGAAAGCTGCCGTGCAAGCCAAGGCCGAAGGTATCTGTTTCCCTATACTATTGGGCAACCCCGACCGCATTAACCGCCAAGCGCAACGCCTAAAACTGGACCTTAGCGGAATTAAAATTATCGACATGCGTGCTGATAAGGAGCAAGGCCGGCGTGCAACGTACGCCAAACACCTTGCCGAAAAGCTGGCACGCAAGGGCTATACATTCCAAGAGGCCTACGACAAGATGTACGAACGCAACTATTTTGGCATGATGATGGTTGAACGGGGCGATGCCGACGCATTTATCACGGGGCTATACACCAAGTATTCAAACACCATTAAGGTGGCCACAGAGGTAGTTGGCGTTCGCGAAGGTTTCCATACGTTCGGCACCATGCACGTTGTTAACTCGCAAAAGGGTACATACTTCATCGCCGACACGCTTATCAACCGCCATCCCGACAACAATTTCCTTGTTGACATTGCTCGTTTAAGTGCCAACACCGTTGAGTTTTTCAATGAAAAACCCGTAATGGCGATGATTAGTTACTCTAACTTTGGCACTGACGAGATTGGCAGCCCGCTGAAAGTTCACGAGGCGGTTGAAGAGCTGCATGCTAATTATCCCAACTTGGTTGTTGACGGTGAGATGCAAGTGAACTTTGCACTGAATAGGGAAATGAGGGACGAGAAGTACCCCTTCTCTAAGTTGAAAGACAAGGATGTAAATACCCTTGTCTTCCCAAACCTTAGCAGTGCTAACGCTAGCTATAAGTTTTTACAGGCCCTTAACCCCAAAACCGAAATTATCGGACCTATTCAAATGGGGCTAAACCGACCTATCCACTTCACCGATTTCGAGGCATCTGTTAGGGATATAGTTAATGTAACGGCTGTTGCCGTGGTAGATGCCTGTGTAGAGAAAATGAAAAGGGCTGGTAAAGCTAAGCGATAAGGAAGGTGTCACACGTCATACAGCCAAGTTGCTAAACCCCAAATGGGGCATGCAGCACCAAACTGCTGCTTTATTGTCTTTATAGTTGTATTTACTAGCAAGTGCACATCATAAGTATAGCACGCTATTTCCGTTTTCGGAACATAGCGTGCTATATTTTTTTTTACCAATGGCAAAGTTGAAAAGATGGCTGCGCCGTTTAAAAGGTGAAAGAGTGAAAAGGTGAAAAGATGAAAGGATGGCTGCGCCATTTAAAAAGTGAAAGGGTGAAAAGGTGAAAGGGTGAAAAGACGGCTGCGCCACTTAAAAAGTGAAAGAGTGAAAAGGTGAAAGGGTGAAAAGATGGCTGCGCACCAGTCCTGTTAGCTCGTTAACTAGTCAACTGACTAAGGTGAAAAGATGGCTGCATCACCAGTCTTATTAACTCGTTAACTTGTCAACTAGTCAACTGACTAAGGTGAAAAGATGGCTGCACTACCAGTCTTATTAACTCGTTAACTTGTCAACTGACTAAGGTGAAAAATGGCTGTGTAGATTAACTTGTTAACTATACCACTCACCTTGCCAACTCACCAACTCGTGAACGTGTCAACTCGTGAACTTGTCAACTATCAACTGGTTACCTGCATTTCCATGGTGTTGTCTCCGTTGACCGTAGGTTGCATGCCTGCAACTGCTCGCGCAGGTTGCCGTAAGCTTACGTGTTTCTCGTGCCGTTACCCATGTGCTTGTATACGGCACAATCTTTTTTGTCTAGTTTTTAGTAAGAAATTTAACATTATGAGTACCCTTTTTGTTCACCAATCTCCAACCTTGCCGCAAAAAATCGATTCTCACGAGGGTTGGTTTTGGTGCAAAGAGGAGGGCGTTGCACATGCAGGCAAAATGAATATTTATGTCAAACAACCACCATTTACACCGGTTTTTGGGCTATTTGCTGCTAAATATAGTGCAATATGCCGCTAAACGCATTGTAATATGGTGCAAAACGTAGTGCGTTTTGATGCTAAATGCAAGGCAAAATGGTGCAAAATGCCAGGCAAAATGGTGCAAAATGCAGTGTGAAATGCTGCTAAACGCAAGACGAAAAGCATAAAAATACGCCGAAATGGCATATGTATAACCTGCTCGAACCTTTAGAAACATGGTTCAAAGGGGTGAAATAGTCGTTAAAAAGGTGGATTTTGGGGTCAAAAAGAGGTTAATTAGGTTCGAAAAATCATGAGCTGACAGCCAAACTAGAAAGGCTAATTGGTGCAAAATGCAAGTACTTTTCATGAAAATGGACAAAACAAAGGGAGTGAATAACCAGAAATGGTGGCTATTTACCTACTTTTTAACCCATTTTTTCGCTAGAACGAGTTAAAAATCCGAGTGCTTTTGTAAAATAAATAATAACAATTTAAGATTTTGAGTTGGTGAGTTTACAAGTTTATGAGTTATTAGGTTTATAAGTTTATGAGTTATTAGGTTTATAAGTTTATGAGTTCTTGAGTTAATAAGTTTGTGGGTTCATGAGTTAATAAGTTTGTGGGTTCATGAGTTGATAAGTCTGTGGGTTCATGAGTTGACAAGTTTGTGAGTTCTTGAGTCTATAATTTTATGAGTTCATGAGTTTGTAAGTTGGTGAGTTGTATTCGGGAGTTATTGAGTTTTCGTGAGTAAATAAGCTGGAGGATTGTAAACAAACGGACTATAACAGCCCACCTACAAATAAAGCTCCTATTGTGCGTTACCATAAGATGTAGCACAATAGGAGCCGTGCCTGTACACTAGCAAATACAAGCCAGTGGTAAAACCGAACTTAATTTTTTCTAAGGAGTTTTGTTCTCCACGTTCGGGAACTGTGAACTATCTTAGCTGTAAGCGGTGCGTTTCAACATTGCCAGAACCGCGTATGTTCTTGTTCAGGTTCTTGGCCACACCTGCCAACTTAATTGTTCCAGAGCCAAACACCTCACAATTAACGTTTCCAGCATCGTTAAGGTTGGCCTCGATGTCGCCGGAACCCTTAACGGAGAACTGCAATTTATCGGCTTTAAGGCGTTTGAAGTCGATGTCGCCCGACCCTCTAAGGCTTGCTTCTGCATTCACGCATTCCACAAATCCAAATTCAATGTCGCCCGAGCCGTTGATTGAAGCCACCAACTTATCGCATATAATGTCCTTAAAATCAATGTCACCAGAGCCATTGATAGATACCGTTAGCTGGTCTGTATCTACACGTCGGGCAGCCTTGAAGTCGCCCGAGCCCTTAATTTCGAGTTGCGTCAGGTCGGGAGAGGTGATGTAAATGTCAACATCATCACTTGACGTGAAGAACATTCGGCTTCTCTTAGCAGCCCTTTCTATATATAAGGTCTCGCCACTTACGCGCAGAACAACAGAAGAAACCTCGGCTTGTGGCCCCACTAGTTTCACCGTGTTGCTCTCTCCCTGCACAAAATGTACGTCGTAGGGAGTAGACATAACAATGCGTTTAAAATACTTTAAGTTCTGTTGGGTGGTAACTTTCTTCTTGTGGTTTCCGGCATAAGCTCGTGAAGAGGTGAACAATGCGCCAAACACGAGAACTGCCGAAGCAATTAACAAAATTCTTTGTTTCATTTTTACTGTCTTTTTATAACTTGATTAATACAATCTTATAGACGCATCTCAGCGTACTTTGGTTGCAAAACTATGAAAAGAAGTGCGATAAATGGGCATGAATAGCGCGAAATTAACATTTCAAAAGCATTTAGACATCAGTTTAGCCGATAAAGAAACCAATTTTAACGCCAAATAAAGGCATGCAACAAAGCCTTTCGCATCATTTATACAAATTTACTAATCATAAGCCGAAGGCTATGCACATGATTACCAAAAAAAACGTAACTTTGCAGTAAGATGACCATCAGTAAAGCAAAAATAAAGTACATACGCGCCTTAGAAACGAAGAAACACCGAGATGCGGAAGGCGTTTTTGTTGCAGAAGGGCCGAAGGTGGTGGGCGAACTGCTTGCCAAAACACCTGCAAAGTTGCTCGTGGCCACACCCCAATGGCAGGTGCCTAATGCCGTTCATGCGGCTACGGAGCTGATAATCGTCAGCAATGATGAGTTGCGCAAACTCAGTTTTATGCAGGCTCCGCAGCAGGTTTTGGCCGTGTTCCCTAAGCTATACGAGAGCGAAAGCATCACAACAGGCATGGTGGAAACGAACGAACTAACCCTGATGCTCGACGGAATACAAGACCCAGGCAACTTGGGCACCATCATCAGGCTGGCCGATTGGTTTGGCATTCGTCACGTGGTGTGCAGTACCGACACGGCCGATGTGTATAATCCCAAGGTGGTGCAGGCCACAATGGGCAGCATTGCTCGTGTGAAGGTGAGTTATACGCCACTCGAACCCTTGCTCGATGCCCTGCCTCCCGCGTTCCCTGTGTATGGAACTTTACTCGATGGCGACAACATCTACACACAACAACTTAGTGCGCACGGCATAATAGTGATGGGAAACGAGGGCAAAGGCCTTTCGCAAGGCGTGAGGGAACGCGTTAGTCACCGACTTCTGATACCTAGTTTTGCCATAGGAGAAGAACGCGCAGAGAGTCTGAATGTGGCTAATGCCACCGCCATTGTGTGCGCAGAGTTTAGAAGACAAGGCGCAATAGGGAAAGGTGAAAAGGGGGGTTAAAGGTGAAAGGGTGAAAGAGTGAAAAGGTGAAAAGATGGCTTAAGGTTGAAAAGGTGAAAAAGTGAAAAGGTGAAAAGAGGGCTTCCCTACCAACTTGTTAACTAGACTACTCATCTTGTCAACTCGCAACTAGCCAACTCATGAACTTCTCAACTCGTTACCTCGTCAACTCGTGAACCCGTCAACTTGTAAACGTGAGAACTCGTCAACTAAATAAGAAACCCTTTAAAAAAGATATAAACATGGAAACCGAACTCATTAAAGACAGGAGCCTATCTAGCTGTATAAAGACAGCCAACAATTTGCTAGGCATTAACTTCGCCAAAACCATCAAGGGTACATGGCTACCAGCCTTGCTCTTTGCCATCATGACGGCATTGTTTGGCATTTTTGCACTGCAAGAAATATCTGCCACTTCGCTAGGCAGCCCCTCTCCCACCATCCTATCATACGTACGAAGTATTGGTACGTGGGTGGTTAGCCTTGGTTTATGGGCTTATTTCTTCGCCTCGGTGATAACGCTTGTCAGCGAAAGCGGACTGAAACAAAACCTTCGCCGCTCGTTAGCCATCGTAGGTGTAGAACTAACGGTCTACCTTATATTAATGGCCATAGGCTTTGTAGTGGTTAGGATGGTGGTGATGAGCCATCTTGGAAAGCCCTTTACCCCCAACTTTATCACGCTTGTTTGTGCGGTAACTGTTGCCTGGGTGTTGCTTGTGGCATTGATAATGGTGCCCTTTAAATATGCTGAGATGCGCTACTTGCTCTCTCCAAATGGTAGTTTGCGCCGCAACCTGATAGCCTATTACGTGTCGGGAGTAAGAGGCGGTAGCCTTCTTATTGGCACAACCTTCTTTACGGTGTTGGCCTCGGCATGCCTTGGCGCGATTATTTTCTTGCCCACCTTTATTCTCTTGGGGGCTAGAACATCGTCGTTGTTAGGCGAACTAACGATGAACGATCCTTCGGGACTGCCCCCTTATTTCAATGCGTTGCTCATTGGGTCGATTGTTCTCACCACTTTCATCTTCATGATTGTGGTGGCATGGAGCGTTTTTGTGTTCTATTATGTTTATGGTTCCATCGAACATCGTAGGCAAATGAAGAAACAAAAGCAAGCTGCAACCGCCGAATAAGCTACTGAACACCATTGCATACAAAAAGCCCGGAAAGTGAACGAACACCTTCCGGGCTTTGTTGTTTTATTAAAGTCTAAGGATTAAAACTTAGAATTTGTAAACGATACCTGCGCTCATCACGGCTTGGTTGTAACCACTTACAATCTGATATTTCACTTCGCCATTTAGATATAGGTCGTCTGTGAGGGCGAAATCTACACCACCGCCAAGGTTAACACCCAATCTACCATCCGAGGTAGAAACTTCTGCTGTAATGGGTTTCCCATATTTATCTATGCCTTCGTAACTTGTATAAGTTGCTTTCGTGTTTACATAACCCAACCCCCCAAGAGGATATGCTGTAAACTTGTCGGTGATGTTAAATAGGTAATGCAGGTTGGCATTGAGATCCCAAAATTCCAGATTGTTCTTCTTGAAGTAGTAGTTAAAGTTACCATCAAGACGGAACTGCTCGTTAATGTCGTAACGAGCTCTTACGCCGATACCAAGATTAGACACGTCGGTTCCATACAAGGTGTGAACACCAACAGCAAACTGTGCAGATGCAAATGCACTTACCATGGCAAAAGCGGCCACTAAGAAAAGTTTCTTCATTTTCTCTATCGTTTTTAATGATTAATTTTTACCCCTACACGCCATACGTTAGTAGGGCGTTCAAGGTGATAACATTCTCTGTTAAATCTATTCTGATTATCAATTTCTCTTTCTATCAGGGGGCAAAGATAAATAAAAAAAACATAACACACGTGTTTTCATGTAAAAAAAATAATTGTAATTATCGTGAAAAAGTATGATACTCTGTTCTGGAACTCTTCCGAATGCGCTGTGTTTAAAGGGAAAATAGCACATGTAAAACTTCTTGTGCAATCAAACTTTCAGAACAATTCATTGGCAAATACCTTGCCAGCTGCCTGCAAAAGCACATCATAAACCGCCATTCTCCACATAATAGCGCGTTATTTCGGCTTGCCAGCTGTTTGCAAAAGCACATCATAAAGCTCCAGAATGGCCTACGAGAGGTTATTCGTCAAATAGCCGTTATATTTATTTTGCTGTTTTATCAACTTGCACTACCTTTGCACCAACTTAAAAGAACAAACGATAATGACATATCCCATTGAAAGGGTTGCAACGCTTATCGGGGCGCAACGTCTAGGCAATGCCGAGGCGCACATCAGTTTTGTGCTCACCGATAGTCGCTCGCTCTGTTTTCCAGAAGAGACATTGTTCTTCGCTTTGAGGTCTAACCGAAACGATGGACACAACTATATTTCCGAACTTTACCGTCGCGGTGTACACTGCTTTGTGGTAGAAGAAGTGCCAGCGCGTGCCGCTGAGTTGTTCGGCGATGCCAATTTCTTGTGTGTTAGTTCCACCAGGCAGGCCTTGCAACGCCTTGCCCAACGCCACCGAGAGGCTTTCAACATCCCCGTTGTGGGCATAACAGGCAGCAACGGCAAGACGATGGTGAAAGAATGGCTATATCAACTGCTCTCGCCGCAAGTGGTTGTAACGCGAAGTCCGCGCAGTTACAATTCGCAAATTGGGGTTCCGCTCTCTGTTTGGTTGCTCAATCGTCACTCGCAACTAGGAATTTTCGAGGCGGGCATCAGTCAAAAGGGCGAAATGCAGGCTTTACACGACATCATCAAGCCCACCATTGCGGTGCTGACAAACATTGGTTCGGCCCACGAAGAGAACTTCGCCACCCCCGAAGAGAAGTGTCGCGAGAAGTTAAGACTATTTGGAGGAGCCGAGGTAATGGTGTATAATGCCGACGACGACTTGGTGACACGTGTGCTGAACGAAACGAACAACAAGGGCGAACGCCTGGCTTGGTCTACGAAAAGCCCAGATGCAGCCATGTTTGTAACCAAGATTGACAAGCAACCCACCCACACCACCATACATTATATATATAAAGGAGGCCAGCCTGCAAGTTATTTGTTGCCCTTCATTGATGATGCCTCGGTGTGCAATTCTGTTGTATGTGCAACCATCTGCCTGCATGTTGGGCTCGATGCGCACACCATAGACGAACGCATGAGGCGGCTCGAACCCGTGGCTATGCGACTGGAAGTGAAAGAAGGGCTTAACGGATGCACGCTCATCAACGACTCGTACAACTCGGATATCAACTCGTTGGACATTGCTCTCGACTTTATGAACCGCCGCCCCGACCACAACGGGCAGCAACGAACGTTAGTGTTGAGCGACATTTTGCAAAGCGGACTGCCCGATGCCGAACTATATAAAGAGGTGTCGGGCTTGGCCGAACAACGCGGCGTGCAGAAGTTTATCGGCATCGGACCGAAGATTTGCGCCAACAAAGAAAGCATCGCGTTGGCAGAACGGCATTTCTTCGCCTCGGTAGAAGATTTCATACGCAGCGATGTTTTTAAGCAATTGCGCAACGAGGTGGTGCTACTTAAAGGCGCACGAAGTTTTGGTTTCGACCAATTAACCGAACTCATGGTGAAGAAAGTGCACGAAACCACACTCGAAGTTAACCTCAATGCCATGATAGACAACCTGAATTATTATCGTGCTATGATGCACCCCAACACCAAGTTGGTGTGCATGATTAAGGCTGACGGCTATGGTGCAGGAGCCGTAGAGATAGCAAAGACCCTGCAAGACCATCGCGCAGACTATCTTGCTGTGGCCGTTGCCGACGAAGGAGCAACGCTAAGACGCAACGGAATAAGCAGCAACATCATGATAATGAACCCCGAAATGACGGCCTTCAAAACCATGTTCGACTACGATTTGGAACCAGAAGTGTACAGTTTCCGCCTGTTGGAGGCTCTCATTAAGGCTGCCGAGAAAGAGGGAATAACGGGATTTCCCGTTCATATCAAGCTGGATACTGGCATGCACCGCCTAGGGTTCGACCCCGAAAAAGACGTCCCCCGACTGATAGAGCGCCTACATAACCAAAACGCCTTGATTCCCAAATCGGTGTTTTCGCACTTTGTGGGGTCTGATGCCGACCAGTTCGATGACTTCTCGCAGCAGCAATTCGAACGATTTGATAAAGGCAGTAGGATGTTGCAGGCTGCCTTCGAACACCACATTCTCCGCCATATCGACAACTCGGCAGGCATAGAACATTTTCCGCAACGTCAGCTAGACATGTGCCGCTTAGGACTAGGCCTGTACGGAATTAACCCTCGAACCAACGCTATCATCAACAATGTGAGCACCCTGCGCACCACCATTCTGCAACTGCGCAAGGTTAAGGCAGGCGACACTGTGGGCTATTCGCGCCGCGGAGCCATTGGTCACGATAGCGTGATAGCGGCCATACCCATTGGATACGCCGATGGATTGAACAGGCGATTGGGCAACCGCAACGGCTATTGCTTGGTGAACAACCAACGAGCAGAATATGTTGGCAACATCTGCATGGACGTAGCCATGATTGATGTGACGGGGATAGACTGTAACGAAGGCGACAGTGTGGAGATTTTCGGCGACAACTTGCCCGTAACGGTGCTGTCTGACGCGCTGCAAACCATCCCTTACGAGGTGCTTACGGGCATCAGCAACAGGGTGAATAGGGTTTATTTTCAAGACTAATGGCGCGTGTTTGTAGCGAGGGGTAAGCGTGAAGGCAAGCAGTGGGCAAAAGCAATGGCTTTGTACGCATGCTCGTATCCCGCAGATTGCCATCAATGTTTAAGTACTAAACGATTTATGATGCGATTATAAACGTCTTGTACAGATACTTCAACTTCATATTTGTCAAGTAACTCATAAGAAGTTAGTTTCTACATGCAGAAGCCGTCTTCCCTTTTAATGTTTCTATATACCGAGAGGAGTTTATTATCTCTGTGGTGTGGTAAAACAAGATAATTGCTCCTCTCATACATGGCGTATAGGAAAAGATTATAGTAACATTCAAAACAACTCACACACTCATCAACTCAAAAACTCACAAGCTTAAATTTTTGCTATTTATTTTACAAAACAGTTCAACATTTCACTCCGTTCTAGGGAAAAAATAAGCTAAAAAGTAGGCAAATACCTACCATTTTTAACCTTTCACGCTCCTCGCCTTATCTATTTTTAAGAACAAAACCTGCATTTAGCACCATTTAGCCTTTCTAGTTTGGTTGGAAGTCCGATTTTTTTCAAACTCAAAAATACCCATTTTACCCCTAAAAACCCACTTTTCGGTAGATATTTTGCCCCTAAGAGCCACATATTTCGTGGTTCAAGAAGGTTATATTTATACCATTACAGCGGATTTTTATACTTTTTATCTCGCATTTAGCACCATCTTACCTTCCATTTTGTACCATTTTACCTTGCATTTAGCACCAAAACGCACTCCATTTTGTACCAAAACGCATTGCATTTTGCACCAAAATGCACTCCGTTTAGCGGCAAAACGCACTCCATTTTGCTGAAAAAGGCCTGAAAACGGGTGTTAGTGGCGAGCAGTTTAAATAAAAATTCATTTTTCCGCATGCACAGGCTAACCCCTTTTTGCACCAAAACGAACCTTCGCGAGAATCGATTTTTTGCGGCAGCGGTGGGTTGGGAAGCGGCGGTGCTCAGCTCCTCCGTTGCCGGAACGCCTGAGGCGTGCACTGCACCGTCGGCGTTTCCGGGAGCGCCGTGCCCTGCGGAGACGGCTCCTGCCGCCGGTTGAGGCTGTTCCTGCCCGTTGCGGCCGTCGGTCTGCTGATTGTTGTCGTTCACGTTGTCCTCCGAAGTGAGATCACTACTGGATCCTTGCATCCTCTATGGAACAGAGGGAAACGGGACGCAGACGGTGAAATGCCTGGGAACGGCTTGTAAGTGGAATCGGGTGGAGGAGGCAGTGCGAGGGGCTGGGCTCGGGGCGGGAAAGGCGGTGGAAGGCTCCGAGGGCGGCCGTAGAGCCTAGATCCAGCTTCCGAACCACATGTGGAGCCGCCAGAAGTCGTAGGTGATGGTGCGCCCCGTCCACAGCGGATACCAGAAAACGGCGGCGGCGACGATGACGCCCGTGACCACTCCGAGCACGATCCACGACGCCAGCCGCGGTTTCCTCGGCATCCACCATGCGGAGCCGCCTGCCTCCTCTTCCGCGCCAGTCTGGCCGCCGAGGGCTTGAGAAGCGGGCACAGGGGGAGGGAAACCGCTGGGTGCGGAGAGCTGGAGACTGCCGGGCGTGGCGACGGGCGAGCTTCCAGGCACGGGGGCCTGTGGGAAGGCTGACTCCGCAGGGATGGGATCGGCCGCGGCGCCTTCGGGCACGGAGGTTTGCGGGTCGCCGGATGCGGGAGCCGGCAGGTGACTCGGGGCAGGGACCTGGAAATCGCCGGGAACCGGCGGGTCACTCGGCGACGAAGCCTCGGCCCGGTCGCCCGCTGACTGGAATGGCCCTTCGGCTTCCCTCCTCTCCGCTTGCCTCGTTTCCCCCTCTTCTGCGGGAGCGGACTCCTTCGATTCTTCTGCGGGAGCGGACGCGGACTCCTCTTCAGGAGCGGACGAGGAAGCCTCGTCAGACGCCGGCTCGACATCCTCTCCCTCAGATCCCTCGGAGGTCTGCCCTTCGAAGGCCTCCTCTTCTCCCTCGGATGCCTCCGCGGCAGCCTGGACGGCGGAGGATTCGCCGGCCAGCGCCTCGAACGACGGAGAGGGAGGCGGCGGTGTCTGCGACGCCTGTGACGACGCGGCTTCCGGCTCGGGAGTGGAGTCGGACTGGGGAGCCGAGCTGTTGCCGTTCGGACCGTCGTCGAAGAGGTTGTCGAGGAAACGATGGAAATTGGGGAAACGCCTGGTGAATCCCGAGTCGTCGGTGGGGTCTCCCATGGTGTGCTCCAAGAGCTCGGGAGCGTGATCGGCCGGGCCCGGCGGCACGGCGTTTTCCCGCGTGCGGCCCGGCTGCTCCCTCGTGGGCTCCTTCTGCCGCGCCAGCTCTCTGGAGTCTTGCCGCGCTAGCTCTTTGGAGGCGACCCGCAGTGGCTCGGGGACGAAGGAGGCCGCGCCCTTGAGGGCCGACTGCGGCTGCAGACGCGTTCGCGCCGGCCCGAGGAGTTGGGATGCTGCCGCCACGCCGAACGTCAGCGCGAGCACGGTGTAGGGGAGGAAGGCGACGGCGTAGAACTGGAAGATCGTCCGATTCGTGTAGAGAAGCCAAGGCATCCACAGCCCGGCGTACCCGGCGAGTATGGCCCAGGACCGCCAATCGGCCCGGAATATCGCGGCGATGAGAACGATGACCAGGCCGACGATCGCCAACCACCAGACACCGACGTTGCCGATGGACGTGATGGCCTGAACGCACTTGGATGCGCCGCAGGTGCGGGGAGCACCTTTCTCCTCCCAGTAGAAATTGACGGGACGCCCCTGGAAGATCCACTCCCACGCCTGCGACTGGTAGGTGTGCGTCTCCGACAGGGAGTGGTGGAACGACCACATGTCCTGGTGATAGTGGATGAAGGAGTTGACGATGTCGGGGGCCCACGAGAGCGGCAGATCCTCCCCCGTCTTCCTGGCCTCGGCGACCCAGTTGCGCCCCCACGAATGCGGGTTGAGGAACCAGGAGGTCCATCCTGCCAGATAGGCGACGAGCGCGACGGGCGGCAGTCCAAAAACGTGTTTTCTCCAGTCCAAAAAATTCATCCGCGTTTTCAACGACTTGCACGCCAGTCCAAAATGTAACTTTCGTTATCCATTTGATTTTATTAGGAATGTCAAAAATCCATGGATTTTGACAAAAGGAGGGCAGAAAAATGGGGGGTCAGAAAAAATGACGGGTGCTTAGGGTATGGAGGGTGCTGCAAGTGTTGAGGGCTGCATTAAGGATAGATTTCCAAAACATTACAGCAACATTAACACCGGGATTTTGCCGAAGACCATTTGGACTGCAACGACAAAAACCTGCTATATATATATATATATAATTTTATTTTATTATTATTATTATTATTACCCGTTTTTGGCTGCAATCCTTTGTATTTACTGCATTTTTTCTGCTTCCATTTTTCCGCAATATTACCTAACCTTACCACCGCGCAACACTTGAAACCGTAAGTCCTTGATTTTATTGATGACATTTTTTTTTTGGATTTCTGCCGCCTCAGTCCAAAAAATCCCGTAACGCGTTGAAATCGTTAAACTTTTTTTTTGGACTGACAATGACAGGCGGTTTTTGTATGTATGACTTCGGGCCAAAGCCACGCGCAAGGCTTGATGCAGTCCTTAACGCTTAACCCCTTAGCAAGCGTTGAGTACACCATCAACTCTTGCGCATCATAACCACACCATATAATCCCGCGCGTTATTATAAGGTCAGGTGTCAATAGGTCATGTAACGGTCAAGTGTTGAGGGTAGGGATATTCAGCGGCAACGCTTGCGGCGCGTCTCAACGCTTAACCGTACCGCGACCAAACCTAAACGATAACCATCACCACCAACGCGCCCGCAAGTGTTGAGGGCAGCGGCGGGTGATGGGTGCCTACGCCCCCCCCAATGGACAACGAGTGCTACGGGGGCGGAGGGTAAATATACCGTCGCACCCGCAAAATCTCCGCCCAAAAACCCGTGAAACATTCGACCCGCTAGTCCTCTGTGTTTCACGCCCACGCCTGCCCGCCTACGCCAATACCGCCCATTAAAAAGCGCCCATTAAAAAGCGCCCCGAAGGGCGCCCTGTCATTCGTAAAAGGAGAACGACATCCAGTCTTCTGCGAGCAGGTCGTCGGGTCTGGCCCCCCATGCAGACAACGGGGTGCCGTCCGGCGTTGCTTCGCCCACGAACCACAACACAGGGTTGAGTTGCAGTCGGCGTATATCTACATAGGACTGTCTGTAGAAATCGCGGCCATTGTCGGGCATGACGCGTCTACCGATGGCAATCAAAATCTCCGCATCCTCGTAGGAACGGTGGCCGTCCGCTGCGGACGTCAGGAACAGGTAGATGCCGTACCGACCGCTGTCGTCCCGCTTCTTGCCGTCGCGCATGGCATACATGGCAACGCGCTCTTTGAGCCAGGAACGACGGCAGATACCCTTGCCGTTTTTTGCGGCGTCAAGTGCCTCGGCAAAAGTCAGACCGGTTGTCTTCGGGTTATTTTGTTCGGGCATTACACACCTCCTTCTTTATCATTCGCCCCGGTGCTGTCCACCGGCTCACTGCTTTCCACTGCGGCAGACGCTTCCGAGCTACTACCCGCAGCACTCTCTGCCTTGCTGCCTTTTCCTCCGGCGCCGTTCCCGGCCTTACCGCCGCGCATCGTTTCGACGGCTGCTTGCAGGATGCGGACTTGGGTTTCAAGCGTCGCGATGCGGCTCCCCATGCCGGGGTCTCCCCCTTCGCCGCCTCCGGCCTCACTTCCCGTGCTATCCTTCTCTGCGTCCTGACACTCCTGTTCGAGTACATCGAGCGGGACGACCAGGGAGTAGCCCGGTGCAGCCAGCCACGCGTAGCCAACGCCAAGCACCTGCGTCTGGCCGAACGCGCGGACAACCGCCGTGCGGCCATCCTCGCCGGTGAACTCGACGCTCGCCTCCCCGGCGCCGTCGGCAACAACGTCCCCAACGCAGGACACAAGACCCGACCGGCCTTCGTCCCCCTCGCCGAAGACAAACGCCCATAGGGGCTTTTTGCGTTCAATAACTTTCATATGGTTCTCCTGTGAGCTGCCCAGTGCAGCCCCTACACTATAACACCACTACCACCCTTAGCCAACCGTTTGTCTGTCTATACCACATTGATTTTTATGGCAAAAAGTGCTTGACCCTACCTGCTGCCGCCTCTATCCTTTCGCCGTCTGCCCCGCAGACCGCAGGTAGTCCCCCACTACCTGCGTCCCCCTTCGCTGCTATAATCAGCCTATTCAGTAACTTGGGGGACTTATGGACATCCACGAACAACTGCGGCAGACGCTAGCGGGATTGCAGGCGGCAACAGGTGCTGCCCGTCCTGCCCCCGCTACAGGCAGACGCAAGCGTGTGCTATCCCGACTGCCGGAGCAGCCTGTCACTTCACCCGACGACGCCGAGGCGTTCGCCTCTGCCGTCACGGCGGCGACAGACGAGCTTATCCCCCCTGCGTCTGCCCCTCCGCCTGATGGCCCGGCCAATGAACCCCTAGGCGATACTCCCCCCCTGCCTTCCTGCCCGCTGCCCATCCCGGTCGGACACTGGGAGGCGCTGGCGACGGACATGGCACTTGACCGCTACCCCTTGCAGTCCATCGCCGGGGCCTACGGCACTACGGCGGAGGACATTCAGCGCCTCGTGCAGGACAACAGCCACTTTGCCAGGCTGCTGGCAGGCAAGCAGGAGGAGGTGGCATCATTAGACAACTCGCCGTCGCGGGCGGCGTTCGCCACCGAGATGCGGGCGGTGGTCAACAGGTCAACGCGGTTCTTCGCCATGCGCCTCTCAGACCCGTCCACCAGCACGAAGGACTTTGCAGCGCTGTTCGCCCTCGGCGCGCGCCTCGCCCGCTTCGACACCGCCCCGCAGGACGGGCAGGGCGGCGGCACGTCCGTCGTGTTCAACATCCAGGGCGTGCCGGGGTTGGAGCATACCGGCCAGCGTTCGCCGTCCTCCATCATAGACGTGCAGGTATCGCCGCCGTCCGTGCCTGATGCGGGGGACGACGCGTGAGCACGACGACCTACCGCGCTTATCAGACCATACAGCGCTTCCACAATGACTACGCCCTTTACCGCAAGCGGTTCATCGCGGGGCCACCGGGCAGCGGGAAGTCGGTGGCCTGTGCCATCGAGCTGATAGCCATAGGCCTCAGGCAGGAGCCGAACCAGGACGGCGTGCGGCCAACGAAGTTCGGGATAATCCGTTCGACCTACGGCGAGCTGGAACGGACAACGCTGGAGACCTTGAAGGCGTGGCTGCCGCCGCAGTGTACGCGCGTCATAAATACCAAGCCTATCCGCGTGCATACCCGCCTGCCACTGCCGGACGGCACAGTGGCGGATATGCAGTTTGAGTTGATTGCCATCGAGAACGTGCGTGACCTCGGCAAGCTGGACAGCTACGAGGCGACCGCCATATGGCTCAACGAGATGACGGGTCTGCCTGCGGAGCTGGTGGGCAAGGCCGGGGAACGTTCCGGGCGCTACCCGCCTGCCAATATGTGGGGCGACGGGGAAAGCCACGTCACTTACTACGGGGTCATCGGGGACTACAACTACCCGCCGAAAGACCACTGGCTGGTGCCGTACCTGCACGAGGGCGCGCTGCCGGAGAACACGATGCTCTACGAGCAACCCGCAGCCCTGCTGGAACACATTGACGCGGATACGGGAGAGGTGTCCTACACCATCAATCCGGAGGCGGAGAACCTCGTGAACCTCGATGGCGGCAGGAAGTACCTGGACGACCTGACGACGTACCAGCGCCTCGGCGCTTACGACCTGATACAGACCCGCCTGTTGTGCCGCTACGGGCGTGCCGGTGGGGACGGGAAGAGTGTGTTTACCAACTTCGACAAGGAGTACCACGTCGCTGCTGAGTCCCTCACGCCGCACAAGTTCACCGACACGATGGTGTCCATCGACACGTCCGGCATTCATCCGTGTGCGCTCTTCTGGCAGTACATCCGTGATGTGTGGACAATTACCGACGGGGTGTACGGCGAGGAGATGGGGCTGGAGGTGTTCATCGACGACGTGATGACGCCGCTCATAGCGCTGCGGTATGGGGGGTGCAACATCACCTGCGTGTGCGACCCGGCGAACGCCAGAGACGCCCGCACCGCCATTACCCCGATAGACCTGCTGCGGGACAGGGGGTACGACGCCCTGCCTGCCCCGACCAACCGTTTCAAGGAGCGGCTGCAAGCCTGTGAGATAATGCTGAACAGGCGCGAGCGTGGACGGGTCAGCATCAACCCCGACATTACCCCCCTCGTGGACGCCCTCGACGGTGGCTACCAGTACAAGAAGTTGCAGGTGTCGGGGGTGAACACGATTTTTTCCAGCCAGCCGCTTAAGAACCGCTATTCGCACTGGGCGGATGCGTTCCAGTACGGCTGCCTGTACATCACCAGTAGTTTGTTGTCCGACGACGAGAAAGACCTGGCGAGGCGGATAGCCGCCGCCAGCTACCGTCGTGGACGCGCATAGGAGACACCATGACCAAGATAGACAACGACGAGCCGATGCTGTTTGACGTAGAGGCCGACCTCGACCCGCCTACCGCCCTGGGGCAGGAGTTCATGCGCCAGTTCCGCGCGGCCATTGCGCACAGGAAGACGCTCAGGGTGGGCGACAAGGGGCTGGATGAGGTACTGCGTGACTGCTTCGCGGCGCGCGACGACAGGACGCTCTGCGATGAGCAGGCGCTCAGGGACAAGTACCCGCCGTGGGCGGCCATGCCGGTCAGTATTGTGGCGTTCAAGGTGAACATCCTCGTGGCGATGGTCAGGGAGAGCCTGGTGGACGTCGCGGATGCGCCGTTCATCATCGACCCGACCCCCGTGCCGGAGATACCGGAGGAAGAGCGGGATAGGGTCATCAACGAGCTTTTGGCCGACGTGACGGCAGGGGCGGTAGAAACCGCCGCGATGCAGGCGGGCTTTCAGTCCGTAGCTGCTGAGAACGGCGTGTCGACGGACGTGGCTGAGACCCTGCCGGAGTACCCCCGCCTCGACCCGCAGAAGCTGGTAGAGCTGATGCGCCAGCGCAAGGGGGAGTTGTTTCAGAAGGTGAAGCAGCACGCCGAGGAGCAGGCGCAGCTCTTGCAGCGCGACCTCTACGACAAGACAACGGAGGGCGGGTACAAGCGGGCGGTGATGGAGTTTGCGGATGACTTTGCGACGTATCCGTTCGCCTGCATCCATGCGCCCTTCCCGGTGAAGCGTGTGGACACAGCGTGGAAGAAGGGCAGGTTTGTCGAAGAGGAAAAGGTCGTGTGGGCGTTCGAGCGGGTCAGTCCGTTTGACCTTTTCTGGACGGAGGACAGCACGACGACGCAGGACGGAACGGCGGTGTTTATCAGGAAGCGGGTGAGCTATGACTATCTGTTTGACGCCCGGCGTGCTGCCCGCGACGACACGAAGAGCGGCTATCAGCGTGACGAGCTGGAAGAGCTGCTGTCCCTGATAGAGGATGGGCGCATACCGCGTAACTGGGTGGACTTCACGGCGACGAACCCGGAGACTGCCCGCCCTGTGTTCGGCTGGGCGCGGGGGACGACAACCGACATTCTTATCCGTTACGGGCGGACGACGGGGTATGACCTGGAGGGTATGGGGGTCAAGGTGGACGACCTGGACAGACTGTACGAGACGAAGGTCATCATGTGTGGCGGGCGGGTTATCCAGTGCCTCTTGAACGGCAACCCCGGCAAATACAAGCGTCCGGTGTTTACGGCGAGCTTTGAGGCGCGCAATGGTTCTATCGTTGGCGTTGGCTTGGGGCAGAAGCTGCTTTCGCTGCACAACGCCTACCGGGCGGTGATAAACCTGATGCTGTACAACCTGGGGCTTGCCAGTGAGCCGATAACTGAGGTGGAGGTGAACCGGATATTGCAGTATATGCCGGAGGACTGGGTGGACGAGCCGTCGGTGGCGCCGGGGATGGTCATCCCTGCCGACGGCGACCGCATGGGCAACGGCAGCCGGGCAATCAAGTTTACGCAGATACCGACGACGACGGGCGAAGCGTTGCGGTTGGCGTCCTACATTTTTGAGCAGGCGCACGTTATCAGCAACATTCCGGCGGCGTTGCACGGTCAGCCTGTCGGGTCGGGTGCTAACAGGACGGTGCGTGGGCTGCTCACGTTACAAGGTAACACGTTGAAGCCGGTACACTCGGCACTGTTGAACCTCGACCTTGGTGTCATCGAGCCGATGATAACGTTGCTCTATATGCTGCTTGTCATGTACGACAAGGACTTTGACTACACGGGGGACTGCAAGGTGGTGGCGAAGGGCGCGGCGTCGATGATACAGCGCGAGATGGACAAGCAGACGGCAATGGAGAACTTGCAGATACTCGGTCAGTTTGGCGAGCAGGTGAACCCGGTGTTGATGGAACGCTCGGTGCGCAAGTTGCTCTCTACTGCCGGGATATTGGAGCCGGGTGAGGAAGCGCTGCTCACGACGCAGGCACCTGCGCAACCGGGTGGGCTGCCCAGTCAGCAGGGGATACCTGGGCAAGCCCCCTCACAGGCGCCTGGGGCGGCGGAAGCAGCGCCCCCGCAGTCATAGGTTGAGGAAGGTCTTGATGGCGGCGATACAGCCCGTGAGGGCGTCCCAGCCGCGTTGGGACTTGGGGGGTTCAACGGCGACGGGGTTGTGCCAGTAGAGACGGCGTACCCCGCCGTAGTGCCCCGTGCCGTCGTAGGTGATGCGGATGCCGGAGGCGAAGCGGACGTGTATTTCGCCGAAGCGGAGACTTACGACAGTGCCGTAGCCGAGAACGAGGTCATATACTTTGTCGTTTTCCATGACGGGTTCGTTATTGAGTAGGGGCATGGTAGAATAACCTTAATCAAATCAAGAGGAATGGATGATGAAATTACCACCGACGCTGGATAAAATCCACTGGGCTGTAACGGGTTGGATGGACAAAAGCAAGTTCGTGCGTAACGTGTTGGTGGCGACCTACACGCACCCGGACGGCGAAGAGTATGACTGCATCTATTGCACGATAATCCGTTGCGCTTTAATATTTGGATTTATTGGCTTTGTGCTGGGCAGAGTGCTATGACGTTTAACATCAAGACGGGGAAGTTGCAGAACCTGACGACCCAGGCCCCGGCGCATTTGGGTAACGTCCCTGTGGCGCGTGTCACCGAGTACGACGACACTACCCCTGCTGAGGCGGTGGTGTTTCCGCGTGAGGAGCGGGCACTGATGCGGGTAGAGCCTGGGGTGATGTTCGTTGTCACGGGGTACAACGTGCGTGGCGAGACAAAGGTGGTGTTTAACAAAGTGCTGCGTAGCGCGGGGTTTCCGGCGCTGGGTGACAGCAACTGCTGCCCTCATGTGACTGTGGCGAAGGCAGTCAAGCTGCATGAAGTGCGGATACCGTGCTGGGAGATTGACGAGTGCAACCCCATTTTTGTGCTGCACACGCCTGGGCTGTACGAGGTTGACGTGGAAGGCGAGGCGGCGGAGGTGGTGGTGACGGCGGTTGCTTCGCCGTTGCAGCCTGTGAACGCGTTTGGTGATTGTCGTTGTCGCGGCAAGGGGCAGGGATGAACAAGGTTATACTGTTTGACCGGAGTCACCGCCATCTCGAAGAGAACGGCACGGTGGCGTTTTCTGACATCCTCTACGTTCCGCCCGGCAGGACGGCGTTGCTTAGTTTGTACGATATGCGGGCTATCGGGTATTTGAATACTGACCCGCAGACGGGCAAGAAGACGGTGGATATTCCTGCCTGCGTGATGGTGCATAAACTGACGCTGGCGCCGACAGGCGACTTGCTGCGCAGGCTAAACTGCGGGGATTACTTCAATGTGCAAGCGGAGTTGCAGCGTCTTCTGATGGAGCGCGGGGTGCGGCGCGAGCCGGTGTTTATGTGCGGGGAGCCGTGGCAGATTAGCCCGTGCAACAACATGGCGGTGATTGCCCTGCCTGGGTTTTATATGTTGGCGGTATGCGATGCGGCGCAGTTTGATACAACGTACATTGAGAGTACGTTGCTGACGGCGGAAGAAAGCGCGGTTATACCGGACTATTTCAAATTAGGAGTGCCGTAAAATGCAGTGCTGTGGTGTATCTATCCCTATTGACGATATTATTGCCGAGATAAATAAGCAGTTAAAGGATGACTATGTTATTGATATTAGGATTGACAAGGATAAGGACAGATTAGTTTTAATACGGCGCTACGGGGCGGAGATGTTTGTTACCCGCCAGGCGTTGGAAGAATGGTTGCAGATACAGGGTGGCGGGATTAAATCCGGTACGTTGATTATTGCCGGCGCCACGCAGACAATTAGAGTCGTTAATAAAGACGACACGATTGTCAATATAGATGTGTCGGCGTTGAAGGATGACCACCTAGTTCAAGATGGAACGAAGTTGGAGAATAATGTACTTGTTCTGAAACTTAAATCGGGCGGCGAGATTAGGGTTGATTTTGCTACGCTTGTTCCGGCTAATAGCCCATATATCGTTTCGGGTGTATTTATTGAGGATAATGGTAAATACTGGCTAGACTTTACCCGTAATGATAATACTCATGTCAAAGTGGACATGACGGATATTATTAAGAAGATTTCGGATGCAATATATGAACGGGTAATGAACGCCGGGTATCGTATAAATAATCAGGCGGGCGACTATACGCTGGTTGATGCGGACTTTGATGGGCGAACGATTGTCCGCATGAACAAGGCGGGCGACTGCACACTGACAGTGGCAAAGCCGCCTGATACGTTTATCGGCAAGGCAGTCATCGTGCGCAAGACCGCAGGGGAGGCTGGGACGTTTGTTAATTTGGTTACTGCCAGCGGGGTAACAATCAGTCCTGATGACACGACACCGCTTCGGCGCACAGGAAGCACTGTGACGTTGGTGTACGTCGGCGGCGGCGCGTGGGATGTCTTCGGAGAGTTGCCATGATAATTACCCAGCTCACGGCGCAGCTTGGGGTAATATTACAGAAGCGTCCTGAGTTGTGGATGTCGTATCCTCAGACCCCGCGCCAGGCTGCCGCCGCCGCTGTGAGTATATATCCTGGAGAGGAGCAGACGCTTAGGGATACTCTGCATAAAATGACGTTTAATGACGGCGTTTCTGAGGGTATATCCGTTGGTGATATGGTCTTACACAACATAACCCGTGAGGTTAGAGTAGTTGATGACTTAGTTGGTTTGGCAGTCGATATTGGTACTGAGCAGATTCTTAGGGATACTAAACATACGCTTGATGTAGTTGGGGATGGTGCGTCTGTTTCTGTGGATATAGGCGGCTCGCAGGTACTTCATACTGTTGTTATTACAGGTACAGAGTTAAGTTCTGCTAATATATCGGCGTCGATAAGTGTAGGAGATACACAGATTCTTTCTGACGAGGTTTAAGAGGTTATTATGAGTATTATAGAAGTTGAGAATAGTCTTAGCATAGGCGGAGAGTTTAAGGCTGTTATTAAGCGCGCAGATGGAAGCGTTAGACAGGAATTACCGTGGCAGAAGAATCTTATCACGGATAACGGGCTGCGGCTTATATTAGGTATAGGATTGATAGATAGCGAGGGTACTCAGGCAGAGTTTTCTAGGAACTCTAGTTTAATGGGGTATTGCGCAGTTGGGGATGGCAATCTGGCTCCGGCTCCTGCGGATGTGAAGCTATCTAATTTCGTGCAGCTTAATTCATCTACATATGGGTCTGTGGGCGGTAAGGATTTGCCTGGGGCAAAACATCCAAATCATATAAATCTTTGGGGGCAGAAGACCTATGTGTTTACTGGTTCTGATTTGTATAACAAACATTTGTCTGAGGTAGGTCTTTGCGCGGATTACCGCGGCAGTAAGTATTATTTGGTCACTCATGCGCAGTTGAAGGACGGTAGTGGTTCTCCTATTACGCTTACTCTATTGGAGGGAGAGTTATTGGAGATTACCTACAGGGTCAATATGTATTACGACATACGGCGTAAGACGGGGACGTTTAAGCTGAAGACAATTAGTAATGGTGTAACTACAGAAGATACATTTGATTATTTTGCTCAATCTTATGGCTTCGGCAACGGGAACTATGATATTTATTTCCACGGGTTCGGAGTTAATCGGTACACTGTATGGGGCGTGAAGGAGACCTCTCCTGACCCTTCTTATAATCTTAACGCTCCTGAATGGGCGGCGCTTGACTACACGTTAAACGAGTCGTCGTTTGCGAGTATGGTATCTGGTTCCACTTATACTAGAGATGCGGAGACCAGCGTAACCGCTGAGGGTTATAGAAAGATAGTGCTTAAAGAAAATTCCTTAGAGACTAAAAGGGCTGTGTACGAAGTAACTCACGGAATATATGGGCTTAATGTGGAGAACGGAATAAGGGCGTATTCTGCCAATGTGAACAACCAGAATTGGTGGGCAATGTTTCCTACGTTGGTGGTGGTCAAGAGTCGCACTACAGGGCTAGGTATTCCTAAGACAAACCGCCAGCAGTGGACAGAATCCTGGGTACTGACAGTGAACCGTTGGGAGGGGTAACGTGTTTTACCAACCTGATGGCAAACCATTTGCGGTTTCTAAGGTTCACCAGTTTGCCGCTCCGAAGAACCGCCACCACAATATGCGGGTGGCGTTTAGTGGCGGCGGGAAGACTTATGGTGTTGCCGCAGATGGTACTACGGGGTATGTGTGGAAGGCATGGGTTGACGGTGATGCTGTCAGGCTTCGCCGGGAAGATACGAACGACGACCGTGTAGAGTTTACCGCGCCGTCTATTACACAGATTGATTTGTGTTTTGACCAGAACATGAGGCCGTTCTTTACCTATGTGTCAGCCGGGGTAGCATATTACCGGTACTATGATTTCGACACGGATACTTACAATGCTGTTAGTTTGAGGGATTCCGCTATTAGATTTCCGCGCTGCGTGTTGGACGACCCAGACCCGGCGAACGCACCGAAGTCGGATATTATTTTGGGGTACACCCGCGCTGGTAATTTGTGTTACCGCATCCAGCGCGAGCGATTTCTCAAAGAGTATATCGTGGCGACAGACCCTAAAAAGACAATGCTTTGGCGTGTTGGTCGGACGACAGATTTTCGCATCGGCTTTCAGTGGCGGTAGTTGCGCGGTTTATTCCGTGGGGCTACAATAAGATTTAACTAATTCAAGGAGATAAACTATGGGGTGCGGAGCTTGTTCTGGACGGAACACAACGAGGGGCAGGATAGTGCCCATACATCCTAATCAGGTGAAGCAGCAGGCTAGCCAGCCTGAGACTTCTGCCCGCGAGCAGGGGTCTAAATTGCGGGATATTTTGCGTTGGCGGGGGCGGAAATGATTACGCGGGAGCAAGTGCAGAAGATGCCTACGGAGTATCGTGATGCGCTTATTGCGATGTTCCAGTCTATGCATGAGGTAGCGGAGCGAGCTGAGGTAGAGGCAGCGCTAGCATATACTGAAACACTTGAACCGCGCCTGCGCGCGGCGTCTATGCGTGCGTCAGGGCAAGCAGAGATACTGAAGAATTTGCTGAACATTTTTAAGTAATTGGGGGAATTTATGGATGCAGCACAGAATTATTTGGATGCGTTGGCGAACAAGCAGACGTTGCCGCCGGAGGCACCGCCTGAACCGCCAGTGGTAGATGACGCCTGGATTGACGGTTTGACGCCCTACACGCCTGAACCGACTTCGGCATCTGGCACGTCGCAAGCAGCTCAGGCTTCTGCTCCAGCGGCTACACCGGCGCAGCAACAAGCTAACCTGGAAGCGTTGTACAAGAATTTGGAGCACGTTGACGAAGACGTGGCGGAAGAGCTTGATAAAAGGATTGTCTCTCCGCGTGTTACAGCGGTTGAGGAAGAAGTCCGCAAGCTGCGGGAACAGCAGCAGGCAGAGCGTCGGTTGTCCCAAGACAGGATTATCACGGCGGTCAACGCCGAGCTGCGGGCGAAGAATCCTAAAGCGGATAAAATACTGGGTAGCACTCAGTTCAAAGATTTTGTGAACTCTCGCAGTGACCCGTATGCGAGCGAGAGTAAATATGACATTCTTGTCCGGGCGTACTACTCCGGTGACGCGGCGTATGTACAGAAGGAGTTGGATGCTTTTGTGGCGGCGCATGGGAAACCTGCGCCAGCAGTGGGGGTAGAGCCACAAACGGGTGGGGGAAACGGAGGCCAGGCGCAACCAGCGCAGAAGCGTAGAATGACGGAAGCGGAGTTCAAAGCAGCGAGGGCGAAGATACGCGCAAATCCAAGTGCGTACCCGCAGGGTGCGTTGGCAAAGCTGGCCGATGATTACTTAGGAGGAAAGAACTATGGCTAATGATTTGGTAGCCAGTGGCTATAAAGACCTGATGGATACCCCCCTGGCGAAGGGCGCTATCTATGCAGGCACTATTATTGACCGCAATGTGGAGAGCGATATGATTTCTGCCGTGTCAAACACGGCGGTGTTGTCTGAGCTTACCAAGTGCGGCCAGATTGTGGAGTTTTCTAAACCGCCGCGTATTGGCGGATGGCGCCCGTATGAACTCAACCAAGAGATGATTATGGACGAGCCGACTTCGGACAAGTTCTGTCTGACAGTCTGCAAGCGCGCCTATAAGTCCATCAAGATTGACAAGGAAACTATCCGTCGTATGTGCGACGCATGGGATGACTACGAGCAGGGTTTCCTTGATGATGCGTGGACACAGCTCTCTGCGTTGTGGCATATCGAGTTGTTGACGGGTATGCAGATTGCACCGTCTCACCGCAACGTCGGGGCTACGGCAGGCCGCCACGGCAACATCAATCTGGGTACTATTGGTGCTCCGGTGCATCTCACGAAAGATAACTTGGTTAATTTCTATGACCGTTTGGCAACAATCTTTGACATCAACGGGCGTATGTACGATGGGGATATGTTCGTGATTGTTCCGCGCGCGATGAATACGCTGCTGCTGGAAACCATGTTCGCCAAGCAGATGTGTTGCAACACGCAGGAGAGCGTACTGTTTAAGGGTGTTATTGCTTCTAACATTCTTGGCTTCCGCGTTATTCAGAGCGACCGTTTGCGCCCGACGGTTGACCCGGCGACTAAACGCCTTGTTTATCCGATTATTGCCGGGTGGGATAAAGCCTACGCGTTCACTGGTGATATTATTGATGCTGAGGTTCGTCCGGCGCCGGGTAATAACTGGGGCGTCGTGTACAATATGCTGGCGATTTATGGTGGCGGGGCGATTTACCCGGAAGCATTGCTGAAGGCATATGTAACCTTCGAGACCGAAGGCGTTATACCGTAAGGAGAAAGACAAATGGCTCATTTCAATATGTGGTATCAAGGGCAGCGTAAATGGAACCCGCTCAAATGCAGCGGGGTTCCCGATGCCACCTGTCCACAGTCTATGCGTATTGCTGGCGAGTATATGCGTGGGTTCTTTACCTTGACTAATGTACTCAGCCCGAATTTGGAATATGACAACCTCGGTTACGAGCTTCCGATTTACCAGGAGCTGGCTAAGGCGCAAGTAGGCGACTACATTTGGCAAGTCCTTGTTCCGCCCATGCACACCATCGTTGATGTGTTTTTGTACAACAAGACATTGCTGACCCCAGAGAACTCTACCTATGCGTCGTTCGGGGGCATTACGCTGACGCTGGTTACTGGCACGTTCAAGGCGGCTGACGCTAACGGCGATTGCCCGATGACCGACGAGAAGACACAAGGTACATTGACGATGCCGGAAGGCGCCGCTGCTACGCAGCAGTTTTTCTGCAAGCAGACGCCGATTACGAACCCGCCGGATACCTGGACGGGGGTTGGGTTCAAGATTGACACCCTGCCTGCGAACAAGACGTTGGCGGATGTCGTGGGCGCTATCGTGACCGGTGCCCATGTCATGGACTACGACGCACAAACGTTTATGTGAGGCGGCGATGGACGACGGTAAAACGAAAATCACGGGGCTTCATCAGCCCCCTTCTGCGGCAAAGGGCAACCCGCGTGGAGCGATTACCGGGTTAAGCGCAAAGAAATCGGGGCTGGCGGATAACGCTGGCAAGAAAACGCTGAAGGCCAAGACTAAATAGGAGACTACTATGGCGGTAATTACTGTCGGCGGCTTAGAACACCGCCATGCACCTAACCCCCGGATGCACACTGAAGACTGGAGTAAAGAGTATCCGACGTTGAACACGGATGCCCCGTACCTAATCAACAAGTACACTGGGGATATTCTGCCGAACACGCCGGAGTTTCGAGAGCGTAGCGACGTGCTCGAACCGTACTACGGGCCAGTGAACGGCAGTGCGCCATCTGCGGCGGAGCAGGCGTTGGCTAAGACTGCCCCGCAGAGTGCCGACCTGGCGGGAGATATGGGGGCGTTATGAACGCCCTGCTGTTGTCCTACGCGCGCGACCTGGATGACGCGTACCCTGGGCATGAGTTTTCTATCTGGCCGCGAGACCAACTACTGGGCTTCTTCAACGAAGCCCTTTGCCTTATCGCAGCGCATCGACCTGATATGTTTACCGCCCAGAAGGTAGTGGCGGTTGACGTGTGTAATGCCTACGTCGAGCCGTGCGCGGACTGCGTTAAGGTGCTGGACGTGCTGGGGCAGTGCGACAAGGACGGCAAGAACGTTCGCCCGATGCAGCGTAGGAAGGAGAGAGCCACGGTGTGGACGGGGCAGAAACGGGACATCCATTTCACTGACCGATTGACGGAGTACGAGCTGCTTGACAAGAGCAACCTGATACGCGTCCACCCTTCTAACCTTGACCCGACCAAGCCGTTGTATCTCCTTCTGCGCTGCTCCGTAGAGCCGCAAACGTATAGGCTTGATAGCGAAGCACCCGACGAGCGGTGCGCGTTCTTGGCGGCGGCACGGCACTGGGTGCTGTACAACGCCAAGATGATGGACGGCGAGTTTTCCCAAACAATGCGTGAACAGGCACGGGAGCACCGCGAGATGTTCACGGCGATACTAAATATGACCAAACAGAGCGACGATGAGTACGACGAAAAAACAAGGGACAGACCCATCAGGGCAAGATAAGGTATTGACGTTCCACCCTATGCCGTTTATTCAAGGGCGGTATGTGCTGGTGCTGAATGACGGAGAGTTGGACGAGGTTTGCAGGGAGTACGAAATTCTGCCTAGGCACTTCGACGTTATGGAAGGCTGGGGGCAACACGTTTACTTGTCGCACAAGGATAAAGGGTTGTTGTCTGTTGTCCGCATGGATGTGGCAGGGATGGATGCGCTGGACAAGGAGAAAGGCAGTACGGACTTGCCTGGGCGCTTGGCTGTACTTGTGCATGAATGTATGCACGTTGTTCAGCGGTGGCAGGAGTTTGTTGGCGAGAGCGAACCTGGCAAGGAGTTCCAGGCATACTTCCTGGAAGAGGTTTTCAGGAACCTGGCTACAGACTATTTAGCCCGCTCGTAACAACGATATAATTCGCTATAATGCCTCAATCTTTCAACGGGTTGAGGCATTATGTTATTCGGACAACCAACAAAGCCCATATCAGACTTTTTGCCCCGTCTGCTGGCACATATCGACGGGGTGGACGTTGACATGGCGACGACTTACTTGATGGACGCCGCAATACAGTTTGCCCGCGAGAGCCGGGTGCTGCGTGAGATACTGTGTGTTGAGCTGGTGCCTTGTCAGACCTCGTACCGGGTAGAGACGAAGTGGCGGACGGCGGAAGTGCTTACGGCGCGTTTATTCTCCTGTGGGCATCAAATCCCTATGGACGGGTTTACCTACCATGTAGAGGACGGGGTGCTGTATACGCGGGAGGTAAAACCGCGGGAGAAGCTGCTATTGGAGTTGGAGTTTGCCACGACCCCGCGGCGCGACGAGATGCTGGTGCCTGCGTTTTTCTACGAGGACTGGGTAGAAGCGGTAGTGGCGTTGGCCTTGTCTCGTTTGTACTTGCAGACGGACAACCAGTGGTACAACCAGGGGGCGGCCAACACGCAGATGCAGATTTATCAGCAAGCGCTGCGGGCGGCCAGGTTTAGCCGGATTACCAAGCATAAGGCGTTTTCCATGCGTCTGCGCAACCAACGGAGTTCGTGATGAGTAATTTAGATTGTAAAAAGCCCCAGCCGTGCAACCCGTCTGCGCCGCCGACACCTCATCTGCCGACGCCGGAGTTTGACCAGTGCATCGCGATAGACTGGAAGATGCACTGGGACGGGACGCACATGACACGGGAGCGTGTGCGGAACACGCCGGACGGGGTGTACACGCAGATAACGGTGCAGGACGGGTGCATCGTGGCGCTGGGTTATTGTCCTGAGCCGATATACACCCCGCCCTATTGCAACCCTAATCCAGCGCCGTGCCAGGACGGAGGCGGGGGTTCGGGTAGTGTCCGCATCAGCCAATCGCCGGGGAACACCATTGTTCAGAACGGCGATGGATTGTATGCGCGAACCTACGTTACAGCGGGAAACGGTATTGCCGTGGGCGGGACGGGGACGCTGGCTGACCCTTACATCGTGTCGCTTGCAGCGCAGACGAACAGCGGGTACACGAAGGTAGTTGTGGGTTGGCGGCACATCGTGGCGGAGACCGACGCGCTGGGTACGACGAAGGTAGGGATGGAGCCGTCGGGGGTGAAGGCTGGGCGATACCAGGCAGCGACCGTTACAGTGGACGAGTTCGGCGTGGTTACGGATATTGAGGCTATTGGCGAGGAGATTGTCAAAGCCGGGCGGGGGTTAGCGAGCCACCATGAAGGCGATACGCTTGTGCTGGAGCACCCGCAGGTGAACGTGGACAACCCTGTGGTGTTCGGCGGCTACACCGTGTCGGTGAACAACAGCGGGCATATTACAGAGACCACGCGGGCAATTACCCTTGCGGCGGGGGTTTATAACTTCGGCGTGTACGATGTCGGCGTGAACGAATGGGGAAGCATCAGCAGCATCACGCAGAGAACAGACCACCCGGCTACGGGCGGGACGTTTACTACCGGCGACGGTAGAACTGTTACCTACGATAACACCGGACGCATTACGGGGGTTGACGGCAACGGCGGCGGTGGCGGAGGAGGCGGTGGTGGAGGTGGCGTTCCAGGCGGCGGGATGCCAGCGCCGATACGGGAGATGTATCACATTACCCCGGCAGTGGGGAACAATCCCCCGGTGTATGACCGCTGGGGTGACAAGTTGCAGTTTGTCGAGGCGAAGGTTGACAAGGTGGTTATACGGCTTCCTGGGTACGTTATCAGCGAGGCGCAGGTGCACGTTTCGATATATGGGGATGTGTCGTGGGTCGTTGATTTGGCAGCGCGTACATTGACCATTCGTTACCCGACCGACGCCCGCATCGCTGTGGCGTTCAGGGGGTAGTATGCTGGCGTGGGAGAGCTATGAGTTTGCGGGGGTTGTTCCCCGGCTGCGCAAGAAACAACTGCCGAAGGGGTATGCGACTGTCGCGCACGATGTTGACTTGACACATGGCAGCTTGAAGGCATTCCAGGAACCCAAGTTCCTCAAGAACGCCCTCAGCGGCGCTGTACGCCTCTACGCGTGGGGGTGTGACCTATTGACATGGGATAAGTGCGTGGACGTGGCGGAGTGGCTGCCTGACTGCCCTCGGCTGTTTATCACGGGTAACGCGGACTACCCGCAGACCATTACGAAAGAAGGCAACAATTTTGTCTATCGACGCCTCGGCGTACCTGCGCCTCTTCCTGCGCCGGTGGCACACGCGACGGTAGTAGAGAGCGACAAGTCCAGGGCGACTGCCTACATCATTACGTTTGTCAACAACTTCGGCGAGGAAGGCGGGCTAAGCCCGCCTAGCAATGACGTGGTAACGGAGGACGGGCAGGAGGTGCGGCTCACGTTCCGTTACAACCCGCCTGTGGAGTACGACGTGGAGAAGCTGCGGATTTACCGTCGCGAGACGGGGTTCCGCACCGGGTTGGAGAAAGAGCAGGAGTTCGATACGCACTGGTTCTTCCTGGCGGAGCTTGACATCAACGAGCGCGAGTTTGTTGACACTACCAAGATGATGCACCTCGGCGCGGCGCTGGATAACCTTGACACACGCGAGCCGCCAGCGCGGCTGGCGAACATTACAGCGATACCAGATACAGCGATACTGGCGGGCAGCGTGGCGAACAAGCTGCTGTTCTCACGCAACCTTCAACCGCACAACTGGGAGCTGTCGCAGGAGATGACCCTGGACGACAACGTTGTGGCGCTTGGCGCAGTGGGGAACAGCCTGTATGTGGCGACGGACGGGCATCCATACCGGGTGCAGGGCGACGTAGGCTGCGACCGCCGAGAGTGCCGTGATATTTACCGTTACAAGCAGGCATTCCCGATGATTAACTGCCACGTCGGGCAGGGGGCTGTGGCTACGCCGTTCGGGTTTATCTACGCCTCTCCGGATGGACTGGTGATGCTCACGGACAGTCACAGCCCGCAGGTGATAACCAGCGAGGTGTTGTCGGCGGATGACTGGCGCTTGCTTGCCCCGCACACGGCGAGGTTGGCGTACTACAAGGGCGCGCTGTTCGTCGTGACTGACAAGGTTAGCTTCATTCTGTGGCTGGACGGCAACACCTACGCCGACAGCAAGTACAAGAAGATGACTACCATCAGCGACGAGCCGATAGACATGGCAGTGACACGACAGGGCGAGCTGCTGCTCTTGCAGAAGGACTACACGATTGCCCAGTGGAACGCGGGCGACAGGCTGCGGCCTTATCGGTGGGTTTCGGCGGCGATTGACACGGGGTTCTTGTTTGACATAACCCGCGTTCGTGCGCTCCTGCGGTCGGGCGACGCGACGGTGCGGACAGTTAGTGAACGGGCGGCGATTGCCCGGCGATTCCCGACGGGGGACAGGATAATCCCCTTTGGGCGGCATGGTTTGGTGAAAGAGTTTTTTATCGAGGCAGAGGGCACGGGCGAGATAACGGAAATCGTCGCGGGCGTGTGCAGCATAGACATGGGGACAAAGACATGACGTATCAGATAGTGAGAATGCCGACGGACAAGGACGAGCTGACGGAAAAGTTGACGGAGTACACGCCGTTCTTGGACGCGATGTACACGGAGCAGGACATCAAGCTGTTCGGCGAGGTGAATTTTATTCTTGACCACTGGCTGTTTCTATGGGACACCGGGGCGGGTTTCTTCCTTGAGAAGCGTGGCGATGACGGGAGGTTGCTGGTGCTGGCGATGCTGACCCAGTTCCGTGACTTGTGGCACGCCCGCCCGCGCATGGAGGTGCACCGCATGGTGCTGTCGGGGGCGGACAATCTAGACGACGAGGCGGAAGTAAACGGTGTTATCGAGTATCTGAAGTCCGTAGCCAGCTTGATGCGGTTTGACCTGCTGTACTACACCAGCCGGGACGACAAGGGTAACGAGCTAAAAGAACTGGTTTGGAACGGGAGGGCATAATGCCTGGCGACATAACGGGGATGCTGGATGACATCGGGAGCTGGGGCGGGGGTGGAGGTGCACCCAGCCACGGCGACCAGGTGGACAAAGCGGCGAAGGTGCCGGAGGATAACCCCAAGTGCCGCACGACGGGGGTAACGGACGAGGGGATTATCAAGTCGTCCCGCTGGAAGACGCTGCTGTCGGCGGCAATCCTCGCGTACAACACGCTGAATAGCCTGCGCATGGCGAAGCTGCAACGCGACCTCGGCAAGCGGTATCTCCAACTGGCGGAAGACCACCGCAAATACTACAACGAGCGCTACAAGCCGTTGGAGACTGACCTGACGAAAGAGGCGTTGAAGCTGCCGAAGTACGTTCGGGATAAGGACGACTTTTATGCGGGGCAGATGCTGGCGACGGTGAAGGGTAAAAACGCCGGGAAGATAGATGCGGCGTTGACTTGTACGGGCAGATACTGCACGGGGCAGCGTGCGGCGCGCGTGACGGAGCAGCTACTGCAACAAGCGATGCAGGAGAGCCTCGCGGCGGGGATGGCACACCGCTACGCGGACAAAGAGGAAATCGCGCACAACAACCTGCGCTGGGAGAAACGGGAGCAGGTGATGCGTATTGGGCGGGATATTCCGACGGAGGCGGTGTCCTACGCGAACCTCGCGGCGGGGATATTCGGCAGCCTAGGCAAGCAGGCGGGGAAAGCGGCGGAGGACGGCATCGCGTTCCTCGCGGCAGACCGCAAGGAGACGCAGTATCCGCCGCGTCGTGGGCCGTTGACAGTTTCAGGGTATCAGTACACGCGGACGCCGTTGGAAGAGTTTACGCCGAAGCCGCCGGATACCTACAAGCCGCCTGAACAAACAATAAAAATACAGGGGTAAAGTATGGCGGGAATACCAGTAGTTGTCACGGCGGCGGTCATTAACCAGGTGCAGAACGTCGAGCGGGTAGGTCGTATTGACCGGGTGAACGATGTCAGCATCAAGGCGTTTCCGTGCCCGAAGGTCAACGACAAGGGGCTTACCGGTGCGTGGTGGTGGGCGGATAAAATTGCCATTGCTGTGGCGCTGTGGGCGACCTACGAGACGTGGAAGGCCGCGAAGGAAGAGTACAAAATCGGCAAGCGCTACTACGACTTGGCGAAGGAGCAGTGGGACTTTTTCTATAACTACTACCGCCCGCTTGAAGACCAGGAGCTTGCCGAGATTTGGGCGGAGCTTCCTTACTTGCCTGACTACAAGGCGGCTGTGCAGGGTCATACCCGGCTTATTGACAAGGTGTTCGCCAATGCAGAGACCAAGCGTAAGCAGCTTGCCGACTTGTACTGCATCTGCGCGGATGTCGGTGAGTTCAGAAAGACCGACCTGATGAAGTCCACCGTGCGTGGCGACAGCGAGAACTTCGCACGGCGCTACGCCGAGAAACTGGCGCAGGAGAAAAACGACATCCGCTGGGCGCGGCGTGTGGCTGCGGCCAGCCGTGGGCGTGGGTTGCTGTCGGCAAGCACCTCACTGGCAAGCAAGGCGGCGGGGTTTTTCAGCGACTATGCTCAGGCGATGGGTGGGCTGGCTGGCAGCGCGTGGGCGTTCAGTGGCTACGTTCGCAATCGGCAGCAAACAGAGTTTAATCCGGTGCGGCAGCGTATAAATGCACGGGCTGATGTGCCAAATACTTACAGGGGATTTGACGCGCAGGCGTATTGGTCGGACAATGCGGCATCAATCTATGAACCTACGCCACGCGGGGGGCTGGCATGGACACAGGCAGAGGGGCAAGCCCCTTACATGGCATCGGGTTTCGACCCGGCTGGATACGCGCAGACGGCGCCAAGAACTTAGGAGATAGTGATGTATATAATCGACCCGTTTAGCGCGTTCATGAAGGGGCGGGAGCACGCCATAGACCGCAACTGGAATGATTTGAAACAATACGAGGCTGTGGAAGCCGCGCGCCACGCCAACGACATTTCTGCGCTGGACATCCTGCGCCAGCGCGCGCGTTTCGGTGGTGAGCAGAGTATTTTCCAGAACAACGTTGATGCCTCTGCGCGGGCCAACGAGGTGCAGGAGGCGGCGCAGCGTGGGATGCTAGCCCAGGCGGACATGAACAGTATGGCGGCAATGGACGCTCGCAGCGCGTTCATGGGAAACCGACCCGACTACCAGCAAGCGATTTATTCCACGATGGGGGCTAATATCGGGCAGATGCAGAACAACGCTGCGGCGGGGGCGGCACGCAACGCCTACCTTGCCCCGCTTGCCGGGGAGATGGGGACGATGGCCGGGCAGAACGCCTACTACACGGCGCAGGCGAACAACACCACAGCCGCCTACGCTCCTGTACGAGCCGGGTTCGGCGTGGGCGAGGATACGGCGGCGCACAACGCGACGATGCGGCGGTACAACGTTGCCGAGCAGGATGCGGCGTTTGCGGAGCAACAGCGCGACGCCCGTGAGAAGTTGAAGCAGCAGCAGCTTATCAACGAGAACTACAACGCGGCGCGGTATATCCCTGACAGGATTAAGTTGGCTGAGGCAGCGGCGGCTGCGGCACAAGACGAGAATGCCCTTGCGGCGTTGCAGTATTTGACGGAATACCGTGCTACGGGTAACACGGCGTCGTTGGCCTCTGCCCGGTACTACGCGCAGAAGAGCGGCAAAACGTTGGAAGGAATGCTTGGGGTGGATAGCGAAGCGGTGTTGGCTCCTATCGCCACGCAGGGGACTGCACAACCTGGGCAAGCTGGGGTTATCTCTACGGCGATGCCTGCGCCTGTTGGCGGGGCTATACCTGCGCCTACGCAGGCGGCAACTACTGCGCCTACTGCCCAGGACGCAGTGAACGCAGTCGGCGGGGCATTCTTGTCTCCAAATGGCTCCATTGTTGGCAGTGTTATGCGCGGTGTGGCTGGGTATATGATGCCTGCTTCCTCGCCCGCTGCACCAGTGTCCATGCCTACCGCCGCGCCTACCGCTGTCCCCGCGCAAGCGACGTACATTTACCCGAATACTCCTGCGCAGCAGGCGGCTCCTGTACAAGCGCCGCTACTGCCCGGAAGACAGCCGCTTCCTACGGCGCAGCAGTATGACTACTCGACGCCGGTAGCGTTGGTAAACCCGCAGCCACAGGTAGCGCTGCTGCCGCAGTCCTATACCTGGGTAGCGTGAGCTAGGGGGCGGGGGACATGGCGAAGAAAGAAAACATGGCGATGGTGGTTCAGGCGGGGCTGAATAATGGCCTCAGCCTTAACCAGGCACAGATACTCGCGGCAGAAATTGGCCGAGAGAATGCCTTTCAGGATAAATACTTGTGGGGGACACACTACGACCCGTACAACAAGGCGGTGAATGCGGGGATTATCTCGTGGCAGGGGAAGCGCGCGCGGGGGCTGATGAACTATCTGCAAGCGCAGGGGGTTATGGAAGGCGGCAAAATTGTCAAAGGACAGAAGAGCCTTGACGCGCAGATGGCGTACCTGCTCAACGAGATGCGGACACAGAAGGACTACGCTCCGAGTAAAAAGCTGTTTCTTGATAACCCGAACGTGGACTACAACACGGGCGTCCGGGTGCTGGGAAAAAACTTTATCCGCTGGCGGATAGACGACCCTGCCTACGCGGCGAAGGGCGCGCGCAACCGCGATGGGTTTTATAAGCAGATAACGGGTATTACGCCACAGGCGGGTGCGCCGATGGCTGGCACAGTGCCGGATACGTCGGCTCAACCGCCTGCCCCGCCGCAGACTGTTCAGCAGGACAGCGTTGCTTCTGTCAGCGACACGTCGCCCATGTTGCCACCGACGGATACTGCCAGCCAGCCCGCAGCGAACAACAGTATGATGCAGCCAGCGGCGGAGACGTCTCCCTCCCTCAGCGGGCTTAATCAGATTTACGCGGATGCGGCCAAGACGATTGCAGCCGCACAGAACTTAATTACGGGCGCGCCGATGGTAAAATCGGACAATCCTCTGCTGAGTTCTCTTAGCGCCCTATTTGACAGCTTGGAAGTATGACATGGCTAACTCCCCTACCTACAAACCGTTGCAGATGCCTGACTTGAACCAGCTACCTGACCCGACCAAGCAGCTTCTCGGCGGGTACGGGGGGCTGACCAGCCCGCAGGCACTTATCAAGCAACAGCCGCAAGATGACTTGCTGAACCCGAAGCTGGACAAGGCATGGTTGCCGGATGTGGCCGGGGCGCGCAAGCAGGCGGCGGAACTGGCGCAGCAATCGCAGAAGGAAGAAGAGATGATTGCCAAAGCCAGCGACGAGGCTATCGCCGCCCAGCAGCGCCGTGAGGAAGCTGCGCAGAAGGAAGCCAGCAAACGTATTGCAGACGACATCAGGGAGAGCCGAAAGCGCATCGCGGACTACGAGAAGGAACAGGCCAAGAAGGAGAAGGAGGACAAGAAGAAGGGCATCAAGCGTGGTCTAGGTGCCGATGGGTCGTTCATACTGGAAGGCGCAGTGAATAAGATGCTGGCGTCGAACGAGTGGAACGCCGTGGTGTCCAACATGGAGCGGGACTACAACGCCGAGCAGAAAATCAAAGAGTGGGAGCAGTCGCTTGCGGCGTCGGGGGCAGATGCAGAGAAGTTGGCGAACGAAGTGCAACACGCCAAGCGTTTGTTCAAAGCGGCGAACGACCAGTACGCCAAAGAGATGAAGTCCGACCACATCGACCCGATAGATATTTTTGTTACGGCGAACGCCAAAGCGGCGAAGAACACCGAACGCGGCATCGCAGCTATTACCGGGGCGAGCGCCGAGTACATGAAGGACGCGGCTGAAGACATCGAGGACATCGAGGACTTCTACTCAAAGACGATGAAACTCGATAAGGCCAACTATGATTTCCTGCGGCGTAAGCGTAAGGCGGAAAACCCGAACGAAGGTGTATTGGGTTCTTTCGGCGGCGCTATAGCCGATACTTGGAACGCGGATAACGTCGTGACGACTCTTGTGGACACGGCCATGTACATTCCACAGGCGGCTGTCGGCGGGGCCAAGACGGCATGGCTGGCTACCAAGTCAGGGTTTGCCCGCTTGGGTGCCGCTTTGCTCGGACGCAAAGTTAGCGAGAAGGCAGTGGCTAGTGCTGTCGGGGCGACGGTGGCCGGAGCTACGCTGGCGGCGACGGACGCAGCGGGCGGCGCATATGACGCTGTTGACGCGCAGAACTTCCACGACCCGAAGCAGTTGCAACAGGTAAAAGCCAACTACGACCACAAGAACGGCGCGGGGGCGTTTGATGCCGTTGTGCAGGAGAACGGCGGCGACCTGGACAAGGCCAAGCACCAGATGGCGGTGTCGTCGGCGCGGACGGCGGGTATGAGTGCGGCGTTGTGGGCGGCACCACTAAGCCTGTTTGGGGTTGAGCACACCGTAACCAGGATGATGACAGGCGCTATGGGCAAGACGTCCGTGGCTAAAGCCGTTGCTGGAACCGCCGCGAATACTCTGAGCGAAGCCTTAGAAGAAGGCTCTACACAGTGGTCGCAGAATCTCGGCGCGCAACCAGTTACGAGTACTGACCTCGCAGAGGGGGTAGGCGAAGCGGCAGCGCTTGGTGCCATCATGGGTGGCGCGATGGGCGGTGGCTCTCATGTAGCGAATGCCGTAGCGAGCAGCGCTGCCCAGCAGGACGGGATAAATCCGGATACTATTGACCCGTCGAAGTTTACTCAGAATGGCACGCTTGACCTTGCGCGTTATCAGCAGGCGGTGGGCACGCAGTTCGCCGTTATCAACAACCAGGTGCTTGCGCAGGATGACAGCGCTGAGGGGCAGGCGAAGGCGCAGTTGCTGCGGCAAAGCCTGTATGACGAGATTCTTGACGACCCGGCGAAGTGGGCGGCGATGACGCCTGACCAACAGACTGCGTTCAAGGAGTGGGTAAAGCAGGGCTACGGCATCAACACCAACAACTACGCGCAATACAACCAGTCCGAGGTTGAAGCAGCTTACCGCAACGACAATCTTGAAGAGCTGAAGGCTCTGGCGCAAACCAACCCCGGCGCGGTGGATTTGCTGAATGCTTACCGGGTCAAACACGGCGTAGAGCTAGACCAGGTAGAGAAGGAGCAGAAGCCGTATTACGAGTATTTGGCGGCGCTGACGGACTATCTCGGCCAGCAGCCGACGGATGAGAACACGGATATGCGACGTTTCCGGGCGAAGATGTACGCCGCGAGCAAGATTGCGCCGGAGAAGACGCTCACGGCTGACCAGCTATACCGCATGAACGCGGTGGTAGCGCGGTATTTGGACGCAGGCGGCAGACGGTTGACAGATGCCGAAGTCGCTGCGCAGCAACAAACAGGAGAAGAAGGTGGCACGACTAACCAGCAAGCACCACAGAACCCAAGCCCCGCCCCAGGCGGACAGCCAGTCCAACCTGCGCCAGTACCGGGAGGTAGTGGACAAGGCGTTGGACAAGGGGCTGGAACTGGAACGGCAGGAACAGGACAAGCGGGCACGGGAACCCAAGCGGTGGGACAGCCTGCCGCGCCAACGCCAGGAGGAACTGATACTCAAAGCATTGGAGATAACAACGTTCAACAAGCCGCTGCCGCAGGCGCTCAGACAAACGTTGCCGCCCAAACTGGTGCAGACGTTGGCGGAGCTGGTGTCCAAGCAGCGGGCGCCGGAGCGGTTGGGCAGCAGGCGAATACCGCAGCGCCTGCAACAAATGGTGGACAGACTGCGGGCACGGGGGTTGCTGGAACGTCCGGCCAAGCCGGACAACCCGCTGGACAGACTAACCCCGCAGCAGCGCCGGGTGCAGGAAGCAGCGGAGGCGTTGGAACTCAGACGACAGAACAACATTCAGCTAACGGAGGCCAAGCATCTGCTTCCCAAGCGGGTAACAACGTAGTCGATTTGCGCCAGTTGGGCGTTCCGGCTAATAGTATTCCGTTTACGAGCCGTGTACTGACCGACGGGTTGCAGGTAATTACACGCCAGGGGGTAAGCGAGCTAGTTATTATTGGTGGTAGGTTGGGTGGTAGCGGCAGGCCGGTCATTGTTCTCGATGTAGGCGGGCTTAAATTACCCTTTTATCGCAGCACAGGGTTAGGCGGCAAGAAAGATGTTGCGGCAGGTAAATGGTATCCAATTTTCGGTATTGGTAGCGATTCGTGGTTCAACAAGACCTCAGGTAGCACAGGGATAAATGACTATTACGGCGTTCCCGCGTTGCGGCAGGCAGCGGAGTATCTTGACAAGACCATAACACAAGCTCATTTAGAACAAGCCGATGCTGGCGGCGCTGTACCAAGTACACCGAGGTTCAGTTCGCAGACTTATGATTTTATTAACCAAGCGTTTCCTACGCGCCCGACGGATAACCACACGCGCGACACGTTAAAAATAGTTCAAGATAATATTGCCTGGGTTAAAGAGCAGTTGGCTGGTGTAGAGTTTTCCCCGTTGAACCAGGGAGAGGTGGCTTCACCCCAGCAAGCTACTCAACCGGGGACACAACCGGGGACACAAACCGCAACAACCACTGCCCCGATGTCGCCAGTAGCGCTTGTTCCCGGTGTTACGCAAGAGCAGGCGGACGAGGCGTACAACAGCCTGCGCAAAGGTCAGAAAGCCGCGCTTAAAGCAGTAGGTATTACCGACGCAGCGGCACTGCGCGAAGTGCTGGCAGGAAGCGAAGACGCGCTGACTGCGCGGATGAACAGTATCGGGCGGCGTGCCAAGCCGATGACGCTCACCGCTGCGCGGGAGGCCGTCCACAACGCCCGTGATTTCCTTTACTCCGCCAAGAACCTTTTTACGCGCCTGGCACAAGAGAACCGTGCCAACAGCTCGAACCGCGACCAGATAGACAGCATCGCCACGGCGCTGGATGAACTGACCCGCACGCGCGACCCATCGGACAAGAAGGGAGCCATGTTGCTTCCGAGGGTTACTGTGCGCAACCTTGCGAAGCTGGCGGAGCGTATTTATGGCAACGAAGTACAGGTAACGGGCGGTGCGGTATCTGCACAGGCTATCGGTGCTGCGCGGCTGCTGGCGGACGTGGCAGGGATTGAGCCTGGCCTGCGTGCGCTGTTTATCAAGCTAAAACTGCAAGACGCTGCCATTGCAGAAGGCAAGCCCTACAACGTGGCGTTCACCGACGAGGACGCGAAGAAAGCAGGCACTATTGACCGTGTGTTGGGTGTCCTGGCGGAGCAGGGGCGTATCCCTGCGCGCGAAGAGTTGGAAGAGCGACCGGAACAAACCGCATTGCAGCAAGACGTGAACCGGCTGATGGACGCGTTCGAGCGGCTGGACGACGAGACGATGAAGGCGCTGCGTTCTGTCGCGCAGAAATTAACGGGTGGGTCTTCCCGTCGTGAGATAGCCGCAGCACTGATGATGCTGCGTGCGGGCGAGCAGGCGGGCACCGACACGGCGCGGGTGCTGGTTCGTCGCCTCGGCGGTACAAAGGCCGCAGACACCGCCATCAAGATGCTTGGTGCTTTGCGTAAATTAGAGCACACCGAGCAAGACCCAGGCTACGCGGCTTGGCTGGAAGCGGTGCAGTATTTTTCCCGCACTTCTCCGGAGCAATACCAGGCGCAGGTGGCCGCCGTGTTGCAGCGGATGTATAGCGACCCTAACAGTTTCTTCGCGAAGAACGCGGGCAGCATTTTCAACACGACCAAGAAGAGCGCCCTGGGTGAGAGTATCGAGGTGATTACCTCGCAGAAGGACGGCAAGGGGGTTAAGTACATCAACCTCAACCCGGCATCGAAGTTGCTGGCACAGACCATTCATGACATCGGCCTGTTTGGTGCGCAGTACGCGCAGGAGATTGTCCGTGAACGCGGCGGGGTGAATGAAGAGACATTCCGCAAGAACGTATCCCGTACGTCTGCTGACAGCGCGGTGCGGCTGGCATTCCTGGTGCGCGAGCAACTGGTGCAGGAACGGCTGAACGGCGGACAACAGGAAACGGCACAGGAAGCCCGTACAGACGAGTCAGCGGCTACTCCTACTGATGATACTACCCAGGCAGAGAACGCGGCGGCGGGCGAGACTACGGCGGACACAGCCCCCGTGTACAGACAAGCTGCGCGCCATCCACAGCGTACACGACAGTCGCGTACCCGCACCAACGCCCGCGTGGCGTTCGATGCGCTGTTCAACGACGCGGCGTTTACCGCCGAGCTACAACGCGCACATCGCCTTCGGCCTGGCCGTCGACGTCCCCGGCCCCGACGGCGAGCGCCGTCTGCTCGTGCCCTCCGTCAAGAAGGCCGACCTCATGGGATTCCCTGAGCTGGGTTATGTTGACCTCAACGAGATTGTTGACGCCACCAGCTCATTCGGCATTCCCTTGGTCAGCGACCATGGCTTCATAGCCGTCGCGCCGCTGTCCGAGTATGCCAAACAGGCCCGTGCCGCGCAGCGCGTTGTCCTGACCTGGGAAGGCGCACCGCAAGGTGAGTCACCACCGGCAGACGAAATCCCCCTAAGGGACGATATTGTCACCGAGGTTATGCTGTCAGACGAGGATGAAACAGCCCCGGATGATGAACTTGTCATGCCGCTGGCGCAGTTCCTCACCGACTTTAGCACGCCGCTGCTCGAGCAGATCAGCAAACAGACACCGGTCCTCTATGACGGCACCCATGCTCCCTGGCAGGATGAAGTCCTCGCCAGTTTGCAGCGTCAACCCTTTGCTGCCCAGAAACACCGCATCCTTGCCTGCTATGCCGGGCTGGTCGAGCACAACTTGCCGGCAATTTTTTTGAACGGCGAAATGGGCACGGGCAAAACCATGATGGGTATCTGCGTCTCGGCGCTGATGCAGCGTGGTTTCTCCCGCAAACCTGTCCTGGTGATTTCACCGCCACACCTGGTTTACAAATGGCGGCGCG
>ERZ773056.39-NODE-39-length-55952-cov-13.578654_pt1 | contig 55952 bp, 72 predicted proteins | sample MGYA00580857_ERZ773056 | MGnify/ENA primary metagenome ERZ773056 (study PRJEB29015, sample SAMEA2737996) | human oral metagenome | biome: human oral; feature: human-associated habitat; material: dental | place: China | collected 2114 ... | reverse complement strand
CCATGTCTTCATTGTCAGTTAATTCTAAATGATAGTTCTCAATCATAAACTCTTTGAGACTCTTGAAATTCCCCTTAAATATTAACTCTTCATTTTTATTAAATACTTGATTATTATCATATAGATTGTTATCTAATTTCATTTTTCAGCCTTTATTATCTAAACAAAGTTTCTAATCTCTTTGCTAAATCTTCTTTCTCTTCTTCTGCTTTTTTATTATATTTTCCTTATTTGAGTAATGAGTTTATTTTGTTTTCTAAATGCTTTTTCTTGTTATATTTAATTTCTTCAGCTTTCAATTCTTTTCTTTCATTTGGAAAGAGAAAATCTTCATCAATAATGATTACAATTGAGTCTTGAGCTGAATTTAAATAAATTTCTTTTATTCGTTTAGACCATCTGCTTGTTCTGTATTTTTCGCCTTTTTCATCATAAATTAAGATTTTTCGTATCTTGATTCTTTTCTCACCTGATTTTCCTAGTTCTCTGACTTTTAATTCTATAAATGGCTCTCGACAAACGGAAAGAATCCTAGTTGTTTTCCAAGATAGAAATAATTTGTTTCTATTTCTGAGCAATTCAAAAAAGCCAAGGTTTGCTTTTTTACTCAACAGATAAATAATATTATCCTCATCCTTTTCCATAGTCATAATTAAATTTAAATTATTTGGATAAATCAATTTATAATCATCTTCTTCTAATTGGGGAATTATTCCTTTTGAAACAATTTCATTCATTTTCAATCCTTTCTAATTAAGTAAATCTTCAACACTTTTTAATAAGTCTTTTTCTCTTTGTTTTCTTTTTATTTTTTTGTCGTTTTTAATTTTCTGCTCTCTAAAATATTTCTTTTCTTTATCTGAGCAAAATTTTTCATCAACAACAATAATAATAGCTTTAGTATTTGAATTAAAATAAATTTCTTGAATTAACTCAATATGAGTAAATTCAATCACATTTCCATGAGAATCTGTTATTTTTAGGGATTTTATATCAAGTATTTTTACAACTTTATCATTTTTTGAAGTAAATAATAATGTAGGAGAGGAAGAAGAATTTATATTATTTTCCAAATTTAATTGATTATATTTACTAATAAATAATTTATTAAAATAAAGAAGATTTTCAAAAATAGATAAATTAAGATTGTTCTTTCCAAAATGAAGCTGTCTGTCTCCATTATCATCTAAAATATTAACTTTTAAATCTTTGTTATTAGGATAAACAAGTTTATACCCCTCTAAAAAGTTTTTATTTTTTATTGAAACTATTTCATTCATCTTCAATCCTTTCTAATTAAGCAAGTCCTTAACATTGTTAGAAAAAGTTTCTTGGCTCTTTAATTTTGCCGTTTGTCTTTTTTCGTGCTTGGTACAGAATTTCGAATCAACAACAATAGCAACAGTATCATCTTCAGTGTTAAAATAAATCTCTTTAATTTTTTTGGGATAATCTACATTTACAGTTTGATACTTCTCATTTAATATTTTAACATTCTTTACAATGTATTTTTCTTTTAATAATTTATTATTTAGAGACGAGAAAACTAATTCAAAAGTTCTATTGTATGATAGATTTTTTAATATAGACTCATACTCATATTTTTCAATAAAAATAGCAGTTAAATTAAACAGACTTTCAAAAAATCTCAAGTAAGAACTTTCAAAAGGCTTAGTGAATAAATTATCATTATTGCGATTATACAAAGCAACTTCCAATCCTTTTTTATTGGGATAAACTAATTTATAACTATCTAAATTATTATCTTCTTTTGTTGAAACAATTTCATTCATTTTTATAATCGCTTCCTTTCATTTTTGGGGTTGTTATATCGTCATATAATTAATGCTAAAACCGTTAAAACTGTTTTTCGATAAATGTATCAGCTTTATGAAAAAACAGCTCAAAAACGCTTATTTTAACTTGATTATAAACCTAATTCTTTTTTGATTTTTTTCTTTTCATTTTCAATTTTTTCATATTTTTTAGCATCTTTTGTTTTGAATTTTTCATCTACTACAATTCGTAGCTTATCATTATTTCGACTAATTAAAATGTATTTAATTTTTTCACAAAACTTTGCTTCTGAGCCCAAATAAGTTGTACCAGAATAAATATACACATCAGAATCTAATTTAAAAGACATTTTAATTGTATTTCTACTAATAATTAATTCACTATAACCACCATTATCAAATACACAAGGTGTTAAAAATAAATCACCCCTATATTTAATAAGTCTATCATATAAATTCAAACTCTTACAAATCAAGCCTGATTTAATAATGTTAGAAACTTTATAATTGTGCAAATTACTCTTTCTGTAGTGTCTAAGAAGCTTAATCTTTACATCCTTATTTGGATAAATAACTTTGTAGCCATCTTCAATATGGGTTGCTAAAATATCTTTCTTTTCTTCTTCTACAATCGAATTCATAACTTTATTTATTCCTTTCATTTTAAATAATACCACACTGCAGTTTAAGCAGCTTTGAGTCAGTTAATATTGTTTCTAATAGCATTTATCATTCAATTCATAAAACAGCTTAGAGCTGGAGTATCAATCAAATAATGATTGTAAATCTTCTTCTAATTTACTTTCAAGATTTTGTTTTTTATTCTTTTCTACTTCTGCTCTCTTGGCCGCAGATGATTTAAAATTATCATCAATATAAAAAACTAATCTACCTTTTTGGGGATTGTACAAAATATAGTTAATCTTCTCGTAAAAGTCTGTGTGATTTCGCTGGTCATTATTATCTGAAAGAATATGAATCCACTCTAAATCAAAATCTTTACTTGCTTCACCTTTGTCAAAGCGTAAACTATATTCTCGAGCAGATGTATTCATAAAATGATAAGGGATTAAAAATAAAAATCCTTTATATTTAAATAGCTTTTCATAAAAATTAAAGCATTTACAATGTCTACTTTCTTTTATAGCCCTTAAAATAGTTGGGTCGGAAAATTGATGTTTTTCCTTTATGATAACTTCAAAATCTAAACCTTCAATAGAGTTAGGATAAATAATTTTATATCCCTCTTGTACTAATTCATCTAATTTACTTTTATTTTCTACAATAGTATTCATTGCTTGAGCCTTTCAGTATCGTTGAGTTATATTATACAATAAAATCATTAAAAAATCAACAAAAAGAAGAAAGTCAATTTATGACTTTCTTTTGAAATTTAATTCAATACCTTTTCCATTTTATGAAAGTATTTAGCATCTACTTCTTGTGGCAATTTTTTTAATGAGATTGCTGCATAAACGTTTGCAGTTTTATCACCAACAGAAATTCCATAAGAAATTTCAAATTGAATAGGTGATTTTTTAGTCATTTTCTTGTTTAACTTTTCAATCTCAGCTTTAATTGTTTTAATTTCTTTAGAGTAATTCTTTTCAATGTATTTATTAGCCAACTCATATTGAACGCATAATGTACCATCATATTCTCGATATAATGCCCCACCATAATCACCTTCTTGTGGCCAACGATGTGGAGAACTTAATTCAATAGAATAATTACCAGAACGTAGTTCCAATTTCTTAGAGATAGATTTATAAAAATTATTACTTAATTCATTAAATGAACTTTTGACAATTTTACTTGAAATAATTTTTTGTGTCTTAATTACTTTTTCACTCAATTTTGGAATCAATTCATTAAAAAGTGGCTCAATATTTCGATTAATTTCAAAGATTTTGTTTCTTATATTTTCTAGTTCTGCTTCATATTCTTTACGAGCAATTTTTTGTTTATCAAGATTAACAAGTTTAGATTTTGTTCCAGCAAAAACACTTCCATCAACTACAATATTAAACGTTCCATTGGGCTTAATAGAAAGATTTAACAACAAAGGTAATTCCTTGTCTGTAACGTGAGATAATCTATTTGGGTCATTTAATAAGATTGCAAAATGATTTGTAAATGGGTCAGATACGGCAATATCAGCATCTAACTTCATGCCTAATTCTTGGTCTACAAGGAAATATTTATCATTTCTATCACAATATGAAAGTTCAATTTTATTATTTTTAACAATAAATGTACTATTTTTAACAAAACTTTGCTTCCCCTCTCGAATGAGATACCCCTCTTTGTCAAAGCATGATACGTTAGGTAAAATTTCTAATTGTTCTAATTCATCTACAATTTTTGCCGAAGTTAATGCTGGATAAAAAGATTTAATCTTTTGTACAACTGCTTTTACATAACGTTTGTAGTATTTTTTGTTAGAAGAAAGAGCTGTCTTGTTATTTCCAAAGAGAGTAAATTTAATTACTTGGTTATTTTTAATTGCTTTCTTTGTTTCTTTTGTTGTTAGTTTCATATTTTATCAACCATCCTTAATTTCTATATTCATTATACAATATATATACTACTTTGTCAATAAAGAAGTAGAATTTTGGTAACTAAAAAAGAAAGATTAGCTCAATTGCTAGTCTTTCTTTTTAATATTTTTCTATTCAAACAATTCAGAGATTGATTTTTTAGCTTCAATAGATTTTGTTTTTTTGGATAGATATTTCTGTTCTTGTTTGCTGATAAAATGTTCATCAAAAGAAATAAGTAAGAATTTTCTATCCTTATCAAAATATATTTTATCTATCTTTTTAGCAATGCTACTATAATCTTTAATTAGTTTATCTGTATATTGAATAAGTCCATCTTTGTTACTTGATAAGTAAATCTTTTCTACCCTATATTCTTGAGATTGTGACTCCTTTTCCAAACGCAAATTAATAGTTGAAGAATCTCTTGTAGCCTTTTCAGCAATAAAAAATTTAGCACCTATATTTTTAATAGATTCCCTAAAAGTTAATCTTCTAGTTTGAAAGCTGTCACAAATCCAATTCCAGTCATTTACAAAAGTTAATAAAGTTATTTTAATATCTTTATCATTGGGATAGATTTGTTTGTAACCTTCTTTAATATAAACATCTTCTTTTTTTAATATTGAATTTTCCATTTATAATCCTTTTTATAAGAAATTATCTTTATTATATAAAAAAGTTTGAAATAAAGCAATAAAAAGGAAAGAATTAATTATCTTTCCTTTTATTTTTTTTTATTAAATTTTCAACAAGCTCTTTAAACATAGGAGCTTCTTTAATTTCTTTAGAAGTGTAAGTAATAAGATTTTCAATTTTTGTTTTATTCATTTTATAAGTCCTTTCAACTAAGAAAAGAGAGCAAAACACCCTCTTTATATTCCACAACAAAATATTAATCATGCCTACGGGATTCGAACCCGTACCTTCTCAGTCACAGTGAGATATGCTAACCCATTAACACTAAGACAAGATGCACTCGGTGAGATTCGAACTCACACGCCCTTTCGGACATCAGATTCTAAGTCTGATTTGTCTACCAGATTCCAGCACGAGCGCTAGATGCTTACATTCGTAAGCGCTACAACAAACGGTCTTGCGTTTTATGTAGGAAATGCTTTGTATTGGATTTGAACCAATGACATCTAGTTTGTAAGACTAGTGCTCTCCCCCTGAGCTAACAAAGCATAAAAATAGGATTTCTCTTCTCCTATAAGAAGTTAACAGCCTGAGATTACAGCGTTAAATAAGAGTCTTTAACAACCTTATTGGTTAGTTGCTTATCCACGTTTATTCCTAAACGTATCTCTTAAGCATTCATCTTTTGCAGTTACAAACCTGCTGGCGATACTTTTACCATTAAGACTTAGCGATACTCAACCCGATTTCGTTAGACCTAAGTTGTACGGCTCAAGTTTGCGGAAATCATTGGATTAAAACAATAGTTGCTTGCGAGCTTCTATTGTTTCCATATTCAGAATAAATCTGTATGGAGTTAATGCTCTTTTTTTCTAAGTCTGGCACAGACTTTCGCTTCGTTAGTAATATGGGAATCGAACCCATTACCCTATATACTCTAAATATATGCTCTACCGAATGAGCTAATTACCGTGACATTGACGAGCTATGCCTCGGAGTTCCATAAAATTTTGTTCTAAGGAATGCTCCTCGCCAATTTATTACTTCTCTATCCGCTAAGATTTTGAAATTCAATAATACTTACAATGATTTGCCAACCATATGAATATTATCATGGATTACGCTATTACCCGCTAAGATTCTAACTTTTAATCCTTACATTTTCATTATATTTCGCACATCTAATTCTCATTAGCTAGCATAAAGAATTAGCAATTCCATGCCTGAAATTATCTCAAGGTTTCTCACTGATTATGCTTATATAACGTGTCTTTTAACACTCGAAAATGTATTGCCTAGACAACCCATCATAGACAGGCGAAAGTTTATCAAACTTCCTTTCATAGTATTACTACTATGTATTACCCCTAGGCAGGGTTATTGATTTTAATATTAGAAGGAGTTGAACCTTCATAGAGTTCTAGACCAAAAAGTCTATTCAAAGAAAATTTCTTTTCTTAACACTCAAGCCTTTTAACAGCTTTGACATTGCCTACTTTTGCCGTTAATATTAAAATCAAACGGTCCCGACGGGATTCGAACCCGCGGTCCCCGGCGTGACAAGCCGGTGCGATAACCACTTCGCTACGAGACCAAATTTATAACTGGGGTAGCAGGATTCGAACCTGCAAACTCTGGATTCAAAGTCCAGTGACTTTACCTAAATTTGTCTATACCCCAATATATTACTCCTAAAGGAATTGAACCTTTATCTCCGGATTCGTAGTCCGGCGTCATATCCATTGGACCAAGGAGCATTATATTGTCTGAACAAGAATCGAACTTGTAACTAGCCGTTATCAGCAGCTTGTGATAACCGTTTCACCATCAGACATTAATCTTTATCATAGTCAAATTCCTTAATAACAAATGATAAGACAATAGAATAAACAATTGCTAGAACAATCAAGAATACAGCTGTATTGAAGATAAATGTAATAATCACACTAGCAATAGGAATTGTAATAACAAATGCAATAATTAAAGCTAAAATATATTTACGAGTATTTGACATATTAAATCCTTTCATTTAAGCAAATAATGATTGCTCAATCTAGGTGACAGGATTCGAACCTGCGACCCCTTGCTCCCAAAGCAAGTGCGCTACCAAACTGCGCTACACCCAGTTAATAATTTATAAGATTGACTTGATTTAAGATTATCAAGAACTCTGTTTGTTGTACACTTTAGCAGTATATTTCTCCTATCGGGACGTTTACAGTTATCATCTATCCTATCTATACCGGTTAAAGATAATTGGATAAATTACTCTGGCAAATTTCCAATCTTATATATTGTAATTTATAATTTGCAACAATTACAATGTTTATTACTATTAACGTTTGCACGATTTAAGGAAGTTATAATAGTAACTGCTTGATAGTTATATCTTCCAAATTCTATCAAATTAAGATTTTTTTCTAGCTTGGTATTAATCTTTGAACCAACTGTTGAAATAAATTTCTTTATTTCAAAACCCATTCTTATAACCCTAGATTAGTTATTAAATGGCCATCCTTTAATCTAATTTGAAAATTAGCTACGTTTTCAAGACAAAGGCTTTATAATTGCGAAAGTCGGACTCGAACCGACGACCTTGGGATATGAGCCCAATGTGATAACCACTTCACCATCTCGCCATATATATGGGCAACGAGAGTCGAACTCGCACCAATAGGTTGGAAGCCTATCATACTACCATTATACTATACCCACTTGTTATTTAAATATATTGCCATAGCTTTTAAAATATGACCATGACAATATTTAGCACCTAATTCCAAGTTATTAGTACCATTACTACAGAAACAAACAAGATTTTTATTAGCTAATGTTTTCACATCATTTCTAAATTGTTCATCTTCAATAACTTTTTTTGCTAAATATTTTTTATAGAGCAAAATTACTCTAATTCGTTCTTCATCTGATTTATTTTCCATTGGATAAGGATTGCCAAATTTTGAGCCTCTACCAATATAAATTCCATCAGCTGGAGCATTCCACTTTCCATATACAGAATTGCCATATTTCTCTAAAAAATCATCTAAAATCAAATTTCTCATATATAGAACTCCTTATGGAATGGAGCATAGGAGAATCGAACTCCTAACACTGCCTTGCAAGGACGGTATTTTCCCAATTAAACTAATACCCCATATAACTAGAAAAAGATTGTAAGGAATTTCTTACAATCTCAGTTTGATTTTGAGCTAGACTAAATGCTAACTTAGAATCCTACTATTTGATTGTAAGGTATTTTTTGCTTGACAAGGTGCTACAAGTCCGACCATCGGCTGCACATCTGCAATATGAAAATCTTGAGCACGTGTAATTGTTGTCATGATTAAATACCTTCCTTTTTCTTTTTAGTAATTTTTATTTTAACAGATTCTATCAGACTTGCACTGATTTCTCTGGTTTTGGAGACCAGTATTTTTCTAGATAAACTAAGAATCTATATATGTTTATTATATCAAAATTTGAGTTAAAGTCAATATCAAAATTAAAATTTTTAAGTAATTTTTGAAATTATAAGCCATATCTTATAATTTCTTTAATTACACCATTTATTTCACTGGCCGGTTTTCTTATGCCCACGGTATCCACCGAAAACCCTAATCAATGAAGTACAATTAGAAATCTGGCACTAACTTCTAATTTTCAACACTTCAAGCAATACTCTATCGTAACTGCCACATAACTTTAATAATTATGATTTGTTGTTATTTCTTGGATAAAGATTAGAGTCACTAGTTCTAATCGAAATAACTTTTTACAGAATAAAATTCTGATAAGCTTTGAACTTTACAATAATATGGTAAGGTAAAGGCCACGATAATTTTTTCAGGTTCTCTATTTAATTGCATCTATCATAGAGAATGCTGGAGACAGGACTTGAACCTGCAACCGTCTGATTACAAATCAGGTGCTCTACCAGTTGAGCTACTCCAGCAATTAAGGATACGGAGCGGGTGGGATTCGAACCCACGCACGCTTTTACACGCCTAGCGGTTTTCAAGACCGCCCCCTTATAACCTCTTGGGTACCGCTCCAAATATTTAATTTAAAGAGATTCGTCAGTTTCTTCTTGAAGATTCAATTTAGATATATCTATTCCTTTATTTTCCAATTATTCTAATAAATCGTCAAGTAATAATTCGTACATAATGTGACTCCTCATACACCGCATATGATTCGAACCTATCTCTTTGCGCCCTGCAAAATCCTAGCCACTAGACGAGCGATGTTTTTGATAATTTTATATGAAAATATATAAATTCGGGGTACGGGATTTGAACCCGCGCTACAGCTGTGAAAGAACTGTGACCTAACCACTAGTCGAACCCCGATAAATGGTATTTTAATTGAAATGGGCCCCGAGGGATTTGAACCCCCGAACTCGAATGAGGGCGGATTTACAGTCCGCTGCAGTTAACCAGGCTTTGCTAGAGACCCTTAATAGAAAAACCTTGCATAGAAAGCGCTTTCCATTCTGTTTTTATTGTGCAAGGTTTGTTATGTATAAGCTTGAAGAGCTCTTCATCAAGCGACCATTTCAATTGACGGTTGAAATGGCTTTATATTAAACTGCATGAAAGGAAGTGTCAATTCGCATTTCATTAAATGTTCTTCTATTTTACCAATTAAACTAATCGACCAATGCGGCCAATATGGGTTTTGAAGCCATAACTTAAGAACAAACAATTTAATATAAAATAATTAATGGAACCTGTAGGAATTGAACCTACGACCTCTTGGGCTTCAACCAAGCGCTCTACCGACTGAGCTAAAATTCCTTAAAACTAGTGATTTATTGGGTTACAGATTAAAAGTCTATTCCATATCAAATTTGCTGTACATCACTATTATATTTCAATTTAAAACTAACGACTTTTATAATTTGATAAATAGATTTGAATTCTGTTTTCTTTATTATATAAAATTTGCTGTATGTCGTTAAAACTAGGTACTTCATCTTTTTTCTGCCAAATAGAAACGATTTATATTGCTGTCTGTACCTAAAACATCTAATATATTTGTGTATCTATATATTTATATTAGAATGGCCCCGGCAGGGTTCGAACCTGCGACCCACGGATTAAAAGTCCGCTGCTCTACCGCCTGAGCTACAAGGCCTTATTAATTAATGAGCAACAACTAAACAATGAAAGAAATATTACAATGTATTAAAATAAATCTTTAATGTTGAAACAAATTATTTTATACAGTATATATTTTAAACGTGTATGAAAGGAGGATGAACTGTTTATCTTTAGATAAGATACAGTGTTGCTCATTAATTAATTTAACTGAACCGGTGGGACTCGAACCCACAACCACCCGATTAACAGTCGGGGGCTCCACCAATTGAGCTACGGTTCATTGGGAGGATGGTAGCATAACGTCCCTATCGCAACTACCAATGCTCAGCGCGGGACTTGAACCCGCAAGACCAAATGGTCGGGGGATTTTAAGTCCCCTGTGTTTGCCAAATTTCACCAGCCAAGCATATTTAAATTTTCAAAGTTCATAAACCATTATATCACAAATAAATTCTTTGTCAATAGGTTTTTGAAATTTTTTTATATTTTGAAAAATGTTTTAAAATCATTTATAAATATATAATAACAAAATAAAAATTTGTTGTCAATACTTTTTTAAAAAATTTATTTTTCAAAAGTGTTGTTTAATATCAACAACAGAAACTATTATATCATATATAAATTATAAGTCAACCCTTTTCATGAAAAAAATTTATTTTTTTTGAAAAACGTAACATTTAATATCAAAAATGAAGTATAGGGCTCTTAAAAAGAACCCTATATTCAATTATTATAAATCTTTACAATAAATTGTTAAATGATTAGCATTTGTATCAAAAACCATTTTTTCTACTTCTGAAATATTTTTATAATGGCTAATTGCTTCAATATTAACTGTCATTTCAGTTTGTTCTTTGTCATATCTATCAGTATATTCAAGTGTTAATTTAGCTTTTTGTGGTACTTTTGAAGCATCTAAAAGCAGCTTAAATAAATACAAAAGCCTATGTTTCAAAGGTAAACTTTTATTCCAAAAACCTCTTTGAATTAAATTCTGATTATCTAGGGTTTTTAAGGCCACAAATTTGTTAAATTCCCATTTTCCTTTTTGATAAATGATAATTTTCATTTTAGTTCTCCTTGAACACTTCAGCAAAAACTTTGAAATTAGTATTTTCTTTATCTGGCATAATAGCAAAAACAACTTTATCAAAATGATGAGTTTTTAAGCTATTTTTAAAAATTGCAGCTACGTCAGTAGGATTTTGAGCAAATACTCCACAACCAAAAGCTCCTAAAATAAGTGTTTCCACCTTTTGTTCTTGAGCAATGTCTAATACGAATTCAATTCGACTTTTTAATGAAATAAAGTTTTCGTCTGATGAAGTGGCAATTTGGCGTCTGCGATTTGGAGCTGCTACAGTAATTACATCACAAGTATTTATTACACTAACATTGGCGCCACTAAGTTCTGACCAATAAGGTCGTTCAAAAATCACACTAGGAGAGTAAATTCCTCTATCAGCAAATTTATAATCAAAGACTTCTTTACCATTATTTTTATAATAATTCTTAAATTTATTATTAGACAAAACGTTATATAGAACAGACTCACTACATAAAGCTTCTTCTTGTGCCATACTTCCCCAAGCAAAACCACCGCCTGGGTTATAAAATGAGGCGAAATTAAGAATAGCTGTTTTTCCTTTAAAGTGCTTATAAATAGCACTAACACTATCAATATTATCCACGATAATATTAGTTGTAGCTTTATTGACTTTATTATCTAATGGTTTCATATAGATAGTAGATTCAGAAACAATTTCAAGAATTTCTTTTGAGTATTTCTTGCTCATTTTTTGAATATGTGCTTGAGCTTTAGCAGCTCGTTCATCATTAAAATATTTTGGTTTAGTCATTGCTTTTATCTTTCTAATTGTTATTGCTTAAAATCCAAGAGCCATAGCCATATCATTTGGAATGTCATCCCATGAATTAAAAAGAATCATCTTATATGGTCGAGTATTTTCAACTTCTTCAATAGTCATTTCTTGGTCACGAGTAAATTTTGGTATTCTTTCATTGTTATAAAATAACAAGATGGGTTCAAGTGATTCATCTTCTAAGTTTTTGATTGAATATATTGTAGAAAAGTCACCATACCATTTATTTATTACTTTAATTTTTGTTTGTTTATTCATATTCTTTTAACTTGCTTTCTTAAACATCTAATTACTTCTTTTCATAATTTCTTTAAATGTCTCTGGATAATCACGAGCAAGAGTACTCATAATTTTAGTACGAGCATTTTCATAAACAATAAAGCGCTCTCGGTCCCGGTCAGTAATAACAGACAATGTGCCTTGGTCTAAGTTGTCAGTTAAATCAGATAGCTTAACAAGCATAGCATCAACATTATTACAAATATTATCAATATAATCAGAGTAAGTTGTTTTCTCTTTATCATGAGTTAGAAAAGAGAGAATAGTTAATACTTCATCATCAATTCCTTTTTCTCGTAGAAATTCAGCATTAAGTGGAGTATCTTCAATAACATCATGAAGAATACCTGCAGCTTTTTGAGTTTTTGTACGAATATATTTACTATTGTTAGCCACTCGCAACACATGAAAAATATATGGGTCAGTATTTCGGCGAGTTACTCCTTTATGAGCTATCACTGCAATTTCTAAAGCTGTTTGTAATTGTTTATTATTACTCATTTTCATGTCCTCTTTTCTTTTAGTGATTTTATTCTATCATTTACTTTTTAAATTGTCAACAAAAAAGAAAGAACTATTTAGTTCTTTCTTTTACATATTTTTCATATTCATCTTGTTTAAAATCTTTAAATTTCGGTAATACTATAGTATAACTCTTAATGATAACATTATTATCATCAACTAAAGATTCATCATCCATTACTAAACTGCCATAATTATCTTGAATACCTGTTTCTAACTGAGGATAAGGAACATCTCTAAATGCGTAATTAACTGTTTCAGAAAATCTATCTTCACTTAGAAAGTTTACTCCAATCTTCTTATTATCTAAATTCTTTGTTGTTTCATAAAAGTTTTTAAAATCATTAGAAAGTTGGTATTCAGTAAGTTTTAATACTACATCTTTAGTATATTGATTTCCAAATTCTCCAATAGAGAATGTTGTTGTTTTATAGCTTCTTTTTGTTACTTCACAACCTGTTAAGAATAACAAGCAAGCTAAAATAAAAAATAATTTCTTCATAACTTCCCCTAAAACATTTTATCAAGGGCATTGAGCCATTCTTCAGCTGTATGATTTAATTCTAATTTATTAGAAATAACTTTAGCAATTTCATCAGCTTTAGTTTTATATTGTGGTGTAATAGAACCATTCTTTTTGTAGTCTTTAAAGATAGTTTCCAATTCTTTAGCAGAAATGTTAAGTTTAAACATATCTCGAATTGCATTATATTTAAAAATTTCTAACATTTTATTCCCCTATACGTTTCCATTCTTGTAGTATTTCCTCTTTATTATCTTTCAAGTAAAGATTAATATTAGAGTATTTCAAAATCAAGAAGTTTAAATAATCAATCAATAATTTATAAAGCATTTGATGAGCAATATTTCCAAACAAAGCCATTAAATTATCAGCAGCATAAAGAATGACAGATAATTCTTCTTCTGTTAATTCTGCTTTGTGAATATTTACATAATGGCCTTGCTCAAGGATTCTTCGATAAATCATAGGTAAATCTTTGTAAGAATATCTATAATTTATTTCTAATGCTTTTTTAAATGATTTTAAAGTAGCTATTGTTATCGGTTTAGTCATAAAGTATTCTTAATGCTTCATTCCACAAATCTAATTCCTCTAATGAATTATTATTAATAAAAGAATATTCTAATGCTAATTCTATTTTATTAATTATAATTTCTTTAGCTTGAGAATTAAATTTAGCTAATTTAATAAAATACAAATATGAAGTGTTAATTGGTGGAAAAAGGCTCATTAAACAATCCATAATATCCCTATTAAAAATACGTTCTAAATCAGAATAAGTGAGTTCCGAATCTTCGAGTAATGAATTTAAATAAGCGATAGTTTTAGTCTCAATGTTTTTTACTCGAGCAGCCAACATATCAATCATTAAAAATTGTTTGAAATGGTATACTGTTCGAGCAATTTCTCTTGCTATAAGAAAATAGAAATAATCTTCTTTTACTTCTGCAAGTTTGTTGTAGTCATAAGTATCTTTTATTTTATAACTAGCTAAAGAGGTATCTTTCCAAAGCAATTGTGTTGGAGTGATAATTAATTCTTTTGATTGAGAATCAAATTCTTTAATGAACCGATTTTCAATTGTTACATAATATCTTGCCACAATTCTCTCCTTTTTGATTCTGTCTAATATTCATTTTGAGGTGTGTTATATCGTCATATAATCCATGCTAAAACAGTAAAAATATGCTTTCGATAAATGTATCGACTTTATGAAAGAGCTGCTTAAAAACAGTTTTAGTGTTTCTTTTCCCGTTTGAAAATGTCTGGAAATTCTTTGTTCAAACGAGCATAAGCATCTTCAATATATTCCCCTATTAAATTAGGGTCTGTGAAATTGCTATTCCAAACTGAAAAGAATGCTACGTTTTTGTATTTTTTCTTAATAGCTTGTTCAGCTATAGCTGCACTTTTAAGAGAAGCTACTCCATAATTATCATATGTTACATCAGTAAAGAATGGGTCAGATTCTAAAATCTTCAAACAATGTCTGCGTAAAAACGATGGATTGACAATATAATAAGCACAATTAAATGTATTTAATGGGTCAGATGAATCTTTTAATTTGTATAAGAAACCTTCAGTATTGAAATCATCTTCTTCAGTTGGTTTAAAAGTTTCATAATAAGTTTTTACTACATCTTTATATCTAGCAATTTTCTTATTAGTTATATTAAATAATCGCCCAATGTCATATATACTTGCTTTCACTTGTGTCATTGGAGAGTAGAAGAGTCGTTCTTTTTTGTGTTTAACTTTTATAACTTCTGAATCCACTCCCATATTAAATAAAATATAAAAATTAACTTTAATATTTTCATTCTCTAATTTATCAATCAAACTAAGAATTACAGTGCCAAATGTAATAATTTCTTCTTTAGAAAATTTTGCACTAAAACTAGGTGAAATAGCAATGCTAATTTCTTTCATAGGTAATTTATGCTCTTCCCTATTAAACATATTATTTGGAACACCCATTAGAGTTGCTGATACATTAGGAGAAAAACCAACTATATCCTCTTTGTTTTTTGAAATTTTTTTATTGTATTTTGTATAAGAAATGAATTTATTAACAAAATATAAAATCTTTTGATAACTTTCTAAGTCCCCATTGATTCGTAAATCCTCTGCTTCTGTTAAAGATTCAGTTCCAGAAACTTGTGCAGAAATAAGTTGGGAATGATTATTTCGACCACCAAATCTTGGTCCATTAATCACTTTATCAAATTCTTCTTTTGAATATATTTTTATTTTTGTATTAATTGTTTCGATAAAATCTTTCATCTTTACTACTTTCATTGAGTTTCTTTTTGTTCATTTCCATTATATTATAAATTGTTTAACAAGTCAAATATTAAATTAGTTAATAAAGTGAAAAGTCCAAAGCATTAAAAAATAGGGTAAAATACTCAAAAAAAGCCCAAAAATACTCAAAAAAAGGGGTAAAATACTCAAAAAAGAGGGTAAAATACTCAAAAAAAAGGGTAAAATACTGTTTTTTATCATAGTGCTGTTTCATGAATTCTCGAAACAGTTGAGCAACAACAGTTTAAGTGATTCATAAAACAGCGCTTTTTCAGCTAATAACTATAAATAACTACTAAACAACAAAATAAATAACTTAATAAATAACCAACTTCGCTTTTTCAAAGCTTGTTGGATAAAGTCTATAAAAAGCAAAGATTAATTTTTATTTAAAAATGCTTTAATAAATAGTTATAACTTTAAACAATAAATAGCCGTTATAGTTCAGCAGCTATAACAGTTTTGATAAAGGATTGATAATTTATATATACTCTTAGAAAGTGCTCTTAAAGCTGCTCAAACTGAAAAAAGAGATTTTAAAATCTCTTTCTTAAGCAATATTTTTCAGAGCAATAAATAATGGATTATTAAATGAGCATTTACAATTTGAAACAACTGTCTTAATATCTGCTGGTCGCATATTTTTACATACAACATATTTGACAAGTTCTTCAATGTCAATTTTTCCATATAATTTTGCTAAACTTTTCGTAGCTCTCATAGATACAACATATCGAACTCCAGTCTCTTGAACTGCTTTTCGTACAGCAGTGACAAATTCATAAATCTCTTCTTTTCCAGCAATTTGCCGTTCTAAATCTTCATCATAATCAAAAGGAACAACTGCAAAACGGTCAATAGTAGAAGCATCTAATTCTTCACGAGCTGTATATAATCGGTCCCCACCATTACCTAATGTATTAGCTGCAGCAATAATATGAAAATCTTTGTGCTTTTCTTTTAACCCAATAGGGAATTCATAATAACCATTTGCAAGAGCAGAGTTTACATTTAGGACAACAGTAGCATCTGAAGCGTCAAGTTCGTCAAAGAGATATACACCCCCATTAGTCCATGCTTTGTAAAAGGGGGTCTCAACAAAATTACCATTTGCATCAATAAAGCCACTCAATTTATATTCTTGACGAATTGCAGGGGTACAATAGAATTTTAATTCTAAAGCTTCTGCAATTTGTTGTCCTAGAACATTTTTACCTGTTCCAGAGGGTCCGTTCAATAGAACATTTTCTCCATTAGCAAGAAGAGTAAGGATTGTCTCAAAAGAAGAATGAATTAATCCTTTAATTTCTTTTGGCTTATTTTCTCCAATTTGAATTTTTGTTAATTTTGGCAGTTCCCCATAACGTTCTTTAATCAATGACATCAACAAGGATTCTGCTTCATTAGCAATACTTGCTGGATTAATAGCTGATTTTAATTTATTAAGCAAGCTAATGAATCGTTCTTCTTCGCTACCTAAAATAGTAGAGATTTGATTTAATAATTTTACTAATTCTTTATTTTCCATATTTATCTTTATTCAACATACAAACGTTGAATCATTTCCTTTCCACGTTCTGAATTCCAATTGAAAATGCTATCTAAAGCTTTAAATCGTTCTGACTCAAAATCAATTTCAACTCCAGAAGTTTCAAGTGGAACATTGTTTTGTTGATTGTATTCTCGGCAATTGTCATTTAATACTCTTAGAAAGTCTTTTAAATACATACATTAACTCCTTTACACATTTGCCATAATCTTTCCTTTTACTAGATTGTAAAATTCAGCTGTAACAATTACAATATTTTTATCAAATAATTCATAATGTTTCACTTCATCTTCTGTTTCTTCAAAATTATTTTTTAAGTAAGTTCTTAAATGAGTATATTCATTCACAGAATGATAAGTAAAACTTACTATTCCAAGATAACGGCATAGTACATCATTATGAAATTGTTTGATTTTTGGCAAACGATTGAATTTATCTTGACCTAAAATGTTTTTAACAATAGATTCCAAATCTGAATTTTCTTCAATAACAAGATAATCATTCTTATTTGATACTCGATTGTAAGTTTTAAAAGCAAAAGCTTTTTCAAAATCATCAGTCATAACGATAATTGAATCTTCTATTTCAATAGGATTATTCAGTGAGTTAAGATTGTGAATAGGGAATTCAACCCCTTCTAATTTAAATAAATACTTTTTAAATTCGTCCATTATATCCCCCATTAAAATTTAATTTTAACATTAGCAATTGTATAATTAAACTTCACCTGCAAACCATAAATTGCACCATTTTTAAAGAAATTCTTTTGAGTGCGTAACCATGTGATAAGTTCTGTTTTTTTAATATTTTCGCTATTATTTGGATTGAATTCCAAATAGTGTTCAGTTTCATTCCATACAAACACATCATTAGGAAACATTTCAGAAAACTCTTTGTTCACTAATCGACTGATTGCATTTTGATTTAAAAGATTACACAAAATACTAGATGAATGATACTTATTTGTTTTGATAACACCAGTTTCTACAACTTCTTTATATTCATCTAAGATACCTAATTTTGCAGCTGCTACATAATTAAAAATTTCATTGCCTGTAAATATATGCTCCAAAGGGAAAACACTATAATCCATTTTGACTTGACTATTCAAATCTTTAGCTGCTTGAACAATCTTTGCTTCTAAACGTTTATTCATTTTTTCCAGCCTTTCTTTTAATAATTCTATTATATAATATAACACTTAAAAAATCAAGAAAAAGTTATCCAAAAATGAATAACTTTTTATAAAAATTTTAAAACAGATTATTAATAGCTTCAGAAACAAGTTCTACAATTTCATCTACAATTTCTTGTTCAGTGTTACGAACATAAGAACTGTTCAAGATACCTGCTTTATAAATGTCTACTAATGTTTCAATTTCACCTTGCATTTCTTGACCAAACAACATAATCAAAGTAATAATTGCAGATTCTGTAGCATCTTCAATCTTGGCAGGAGTTGATTTATAAGCTGAGACAGTAGATTTATGTTTAGGTGTCCAATTAGAATGAGTAGAATTTGAGCTAGACCAAATTGTTGATTTGTAACCATAAACCCAATCAAAATTTGAAGGTGCTTGATGCACAACAGGTTTTGGTTTGATTACTTGTTCATCCCATTCGTCAAGAATTGTTTTGTCAACACCTTCTAGCACTTCAAAATCGAAGTTTAATTTCTTTTCAGTTACATTAACTGTATAAGGTGGAAACTCTACAAATTTTTCCAAATCTTCTGGTCCAAAACCTTCTTGAAGCTTTTGACTTACTGTAATCCAGTTATACATTTCAATTTGAGAAGATTTGAATTTTCCAAATACTAATTGAATAGCATCATTTTGCGAGTTTGCATAATCAGTACTTGAGCAAAATGCAGCCATACTATTATGTGAGTGAGTTTCCAAATACATACCATATTGATTATTTAAAGCAGTGTAGATAGGGTCACTAGTACTTGTTTGACCAGAACTATTTTTTTGTTTTGGAGTGTAAGAAAATACATCATCATTCCAAAAATGAAGCCCTTTAATATCTTCGAGTTTCACTGTTTTTTCTATTTCGATTCCATTAACTTTTTCTTCATAAGTTAAAGTGTAAATACCATTTTCTGGTACTCCTCCAAGTTTTCGACTTTTAAGATAAAAATTTACTTGAGCTTCTTGTCCGTTTTTGTCAGTAATGTCTTTATACCATTTCATTACTGTTTGAATTGCAATAGCTGGAATTTTCTCAAAATTTTGTTCCTTTACTTTAACTTCTTCTGTAATTTGAGGGAACACACTAATTCCATAATCATTCACTTTTTTAACAGAAGTTCCTAGCCATGAATTTTGCTCTTCATAAATTCCGTCTTTTCCGACAATTACTGTCTTAATCAAACCTCGAGCGGAATCCTTTTCAAATTTTGTAGATGGGTAAAGATTAACTAATTCCATATTTCACTCTCTTTCTATTTTAACCATGAAGTAGTCTTTGACCACTCAATAAAATCTTCATAAGTATTTACATTCTCTTGTTCAGTTGTAATTGAAGCAAGAAATTCAGCATATTTTTTTAAATTGCCAGGAACTTTTCTTCTTAATTTAGAATTCCAAAAAGATAAGTCCGCATTTCCACGAGAACTAATGAATTTATTTACATATTCACTTGCTCTAACAATTGGATTTAGTTTCCATTTATTGAATTCTTCTGACGGGATATTTTCCATCATTCGTCCAGTACAACTTCGTACAAATACAATTTTATCATCATTTAATAAATATTTAGATTCTTCATGAACAGTATCCCAAAGGTTAGTTAAGCATAGAAGTTCCAAATCTTTTTTTCGGCATCCAACATACAACTCACTATTAGGGTGGAAATTATTCATAGAAATAAAATATAAATCTGGCACCCAAAAAGAGTAATAATCCATACAATACTTTTTATTTAATCCGTCAATAGACAAGCCTTTTGTAATTGCAGTTTGAATAATTTTTTTAGCTCCAAATTTATAAATTGTTTTGCCATCTTCATCAGCATAAACAATTCCATCTGAAATTTGATTGTCTAATTCTGAAAGATTAATATTAAAATTTTTTTTCTCATATTCTATATAAGGTTCAAATAAATTTGTGTCAAATTTTTTATAGATTCGACCTTGTTGAATATATTGACTTTTGTAATCAATTTCTAAAACACTCATTGCGTTCCCCTTTCTTATTATATTATATATTCTAACAAATAAATAAAGAATTGTCAATTATTAAATGTTAAAAAATAAAAAAATCACACATAAGTGTGATTTTAAAGATTGTTCATATTATAGAGAAGCAAGAACTTCTTTTAGAGCAACAAGTTGGTCATATGTAAAGTCAAGACCAGCTTCAGCAACTTTTTGTTCAACTTCCGCATGAGCAGCTGCAACAAGTTCAGCATCATGTTCAGCAAGAGCAACACGAGCAACTTCAACTTCTTCTTCTGTCATTTCTGTTTTAAGTTCTACTCCACGGTCAAGCAAGTATTCAACTTCTTCAAGTGTGAAGCCTGGGATTTGAGGAACCCATTTTCCATTTTTGTTTCGTTTCAATGGAACTTTCTCAACATTAAGATTTTCTGCTCCGAATGCAGCTGCAAGACGAGTTAGCAATTCTTCATCAGCACCTTTTGTTCCAGATTTCTCTGTAATTACGAGTGCTGTACCTTGAACAGCAAGTTCTGCGTTTGAAGGGACATTAAGCAATTGGAGAACTTCATCAACAGTAGCTCCATTAAGAGGGAAGCGGTTATTTTGGAATACAATTTCCGTTACATTTTCATAAGCCATATTAAATAGCTCCTTTCAATTATTTATATTTTAATTATAACAAGTTATTTAGCAGATGTCAATTATTTTTATTATTATTTTTAAGAAACAATTGCAAATTTACCAACAATTTCAACTTTTGCATTAGCTGGAATTTTAAGCAAAGAAAGCACTTCGTTCAAATCCAAGCCGTCTAAAGGAAATTCTTTTCCTTTATATTTCACAATTTCCACATTTAGCATAAATGAAACTCCTTTTTATTTTATATATCTTATTCTAACAAAAAATTTTTAAATTGTCAAATGATTTCTTGTACCGTCATACTACATAATTTTGTATGGAACATGAATTTATTTCCAAGTAACATAGCATTTTCTTCAATTAAATTAATAATGTTAAATAAAAGAGTAGCACTTGTTACGTTTGCAGTTACATTTTGTGGTGCTGATTCAGATTGCTCTGCACATGAGATTTGGTCAGGTCTTCGTTCATCCCCTTCAAAATTTTGGAATGCTTCATCAATAGTAATAGGACTCTCATAAATGACTTCATTATCATATTTTGCCGCAACATAAGCTTGCCCATGTCGTTCTGCATTTCCACCATCTAACCACAATACATCTTGATAATTAGGATTATAAAACACATCTTGAGCAATTTTACGAGTAGCATTGTTATCCAAACATCCTACAAGAACTGGAGTACCCTCTTCTTGAGCAATGATTTCATCAATAATAGAAGTGTCAGTCAAAAATTCTGGCACATAAGCAAAATTCCATTTTTTGGCAATTTCTGCTTTGCTCATATTTACTTCTGAATTAACAAAATTTTGTCGGAGAACATTTTTTGGTTCTACAATGTCACCATCAATTAGATATACTGGAACTTCGATTTTAGATAGAAATTGTGCTAGCCAAGAGCCAGTTCCACCTGCACCAAGTACAATATAATATTTTCGGCCTTCTTTAATTTTTAACATTATTGAATTACCTCCTTTTTATTTGTAATTGTTGCATAAGTACCATCTTTTAATTTTACAATTGAGCCTGTAATATTATTTTGTTGCTCCAATGTCAAATTAGGGAAAAATTGTTTATGTGAAGTAAATTCTTTAACAATATTATTGTCAACTTCTTCAAATAATGAACAATTTGTTGTTTCTTTAATTCGAGCCAATTCAAAATGATTAGAACTCATATTTGGCATTAACAAAAATGCTCTTTTTTTGCCATTTACTGTATCAAGCAATAAGACTCGATTTCCATTTTGTTCTAATTTATCCTTAGCTTTTTGATTATTTAAAATATAATCAGAAATTGGTTTGACACCAAGCTCTTCTGATGGCCGCTCTAACTGAGCAAAATAAGCACGAGCTTCTTCTAAAAGTTCGTTATTCATTTCAGTCCTCACTTTCTTTTTGATAATTCTATTATATTATATAGATTTTTATTTGTCAAATATTTTGTTGTTATTTTTGTAAATTTGGTATTGCTTAAACTGATTTTAAATGTTGTTATATCGACACTAACTGTGCGCCAAAACTGAAAAAATGCAATTTCGATAAATGTATCGGCTTTATGGAAAAACAGCTCATAATTGCTTATTTTAAATATTTAAATTCTTAATGAACAGCCTTTAAATTTTATGATTTTACTCTGATAATGATTTAATTTCCAAGTATTTATAATCCTCATTTTTAAAAATTTTTTTAGTTTTTAACACTTCATCTGTCCAATAAGAATTGTAATTATAATCCTTTATTTTGTACCCACATATTAAAGCAACAGCTGCAATTTCTTGAGATACTTTATGTTTAGTATTGCTGAGAAGTGATAACCAATGGGGATTTTTAAAAATTATATGAGGATAGAAATATTTTTGATACTTAAATGGAATTTCATAATCTGCAAAAACAGCAGAGTGAAAGAAAGCCAAATCTCCAAATTCTTCCAGATTTTCACAACACATTTCAAATTGTTTTTGAGTTAGTTTTTTTGTATATAATAAGAAAGCCACTCCAGGTTGAGTATTCAAAGTAGAATCTTCAGCTTTATATTCATCAATTGTTTCAAACTTTCTACTTCCATAAAGAATTTCAATTTCAATTTGTTTGATTTTATTAGGTTGGTCTATATGAGAATAATTATATTTTCTATTATAGAATTCAAACAAACGAATATATCCATGAGTTCTCCAATTTATTTCAAGAGTAGGTAGAATATATTGTTCTTGACTTACAATTGCATGAATTTTAAGTTTTTGTATTTGTGTTAATGATTTTGAATAACCACTAATTAAATTATTATAAAGGCTAAAAAATTTATCTTCTGACAAAGTTCCGGTTAGAATAGAATTTATTTCTGTTCTGGTTTTATTTGTAAGCTTAATCTCTTTTAAGAAATCAATAAATGGAACTTCTTCTGTAATTTTATATTTCATTGCTTTTAATTTTGTTATATTAAAACTAAAAACATCATTTGAATTTACTTCAACTTTATAAATGAATGTATTTATTTCAAAATGTTTTTCCCAATCAAAATCTCTTAGATTATAATACAAATAACTTCCATTATACAAACTAATAGTTTGATAATAAATACTATCTACTTTTCGAGCCATAGTAGAAAATAAATAACAATCTATAAGCATATTAATAGCACCTCTCAATTCTTGTTCTATTATATTATATAATAATTAAAAAGAAAAAGCAATTCTTAGATTGCTTTAAATATTTTATTTAACCCCTTTTTATCATTTTGAAATCATCTTTAAGAAAGATTTTCTTAGCTTTGAGAACCTTTTGAAAATGTTGACCACTATAATCAAAGCCTTCTATCATATAATTATATTCAAGAAGTTTTAATGCTAAATCTGTATCTATATGCCGGTATTTCATAAAAGACATGACAAATTCTGGTTCTTTGTGAAAAATATTAGGGGAAAACAGGTCTAAATATTGAGTAGGTATCTCATAGCCAGAAATTAAAGCAGAATCTTTAAGATGTGGTACATAACCCCCAGTTAAAGCTTCTTCACAAAACACTTCAAATTGGTCTTGTGTCATCTTTCTTGCTAGAATTAGATGTGAAACATAATAATGATTTGAAAATAAATCTTTAAAAATAGAGCTTGATTGATTACTAATAATTTCAAAATCTCTAATACCAAACCATTTTTGGTTCTCTATCAAACTCTTATGATAACTTAATTTAGAATAATCATAAGCAATTTTATAAAATTCTAATATTTTTATATAATGGATTTGATAATCCTTGTCAAGTGAAATGAGTGGAAATTTTATCTTAGTTTGATTTAGTATTACCATAAATTTAACTCTTTCATATATAGTAAGGTTAAGAATCTTTTTCTGAAGCAATTTTTGAAATTCTTTTGCTAATTCTAATTCTGAGCAATTTCCATTTAGAATAGAATTAAATTCTTCAATAATTTCTTTTGATAAATCAGCTTCTTTTAAATATTCAATAAAATTTACTTCTCTTACAATTTTATATTTTCTAGCTTCTATATATTCCTCAAAACACCCAACGATTGATTCGGGATATATCTCCACTTCATAAATAAAAGGGTCAAGAAGTGAGAATGTTCTTATTTTATAGTCCTTTAAATTATAAAAGAATTTCGACGGCCCCATTGAATTTCCGTGTAAACTATAATAGGTATGATTTATTTGTCTTGTCATATTTGAGAATAAATAAGCTTTAATCATTTATAAACTCCTTTCAATCTATTATATTATATAATAAATAAAAAGAAAAAACAACCATTAGGTTGTTTTAAATGTGTTTATATTGTTCTTCTTTTACAAAGATTGCTTTTGCTTCTTTGACTTTGTCATTAGAATAATTAAAATTACTAGTAATTTTATAATTCTTCTCATAGAAATATTTAAATTCTAATTCAGCAAATCTTTCTCTATTAAACAATTCTAATGCCATTTCTGGTTCTGAATATATTAAATATGGATAGAAGTGCTTTTTGTGTTTTGGTAATATTTTATATCCAGAAGCTATAGCATAATAACTGTAAAATATTGTTCTTTCTTCATTGTACATATACTCACAATATTCTTCAAATTGTTTCTGCGAAAGCTTTCTTGTTTGTATGTATTCTTTTAAGTTAGGATGGCATATCAATTCTTTCATGGGTAAATCAATTCCAATTTCAAAATCTTTACTTCCATAAAATTCTTCTTGTTTAAATTTATTTAATTCATTTGAATAAAAACCTGTAAATGTTGTAGTATAAGGCTTATTAAAGAATTTTAAAAGCCTAACATTAGGGATTTCAGAATACCTAGAAATAGTTATAGTGGGTAATTCATAATAATTTTGATTCAAAATAGCTAAAAATTTAAACTGCTCAACTGTGGACAAAACCCACTTAGACTTTTGACAAAATCTTTTATATAAAGAAACTACTTTTTGTGAATCCATACTTCCGTTAAGAATGGAATTGATTTCATTCCTCGTCTTTGTTGATAAGTTATAAGATTTCACAAGCTCTGTAAATTCCACTTCTCTAACAACTTTAAATTCTGTTGCTTTCAATCCAGAATAATTACATTCAAGTACTGTTTCTGGTTTGATTTCAACTTCATAAACAAAGGGTCTTACTAAAACACGATTTACATTGTCATGAAAATCAACTAAATTGTAATAGAAAAATAAATATCTGTTATATTCTAATGAGAAGTAAGTGTGATTGATTTGCCTAGCAAGAGATGTGAATAAATAACACTTAATAACTTTCATAAATTAATTCCTTTAACTTTTTGTTATATTATATAATAAATAAGACAAAAAAGCAACTATCAAGTTGCTAATTCAATGATTTTGTATTCTCCTTTTGTAAAGATTTTTCTAGCTTGTTCTGCTAATATATGTTCTGTCTTTGTATATTCCCAATCTTTAATTTTATACCCCTTATTAAAGAAAAGCTCTTTTGCTGAGAGAAATAAATTTTCGTTTGAAAATAAGTCCAGTGCTAATTCGGGGCTTTGATAAACCACATAAGGATAAAACAATTCTCTATATTTATAAGGTATTTTGTATCCAGCAGCTACAGACAATCCTCTTAAATGAGTAGAAACATCAGACTCCTGCATATTTTGAAAAACTTCTTCAAATTGAGCCTGAGTTAATTTTCTACTTATTATCAATAACTTTATGTCATTCTCTTTTAATTCTTGAATATTTCTAGTTTCATAATTTTCAAACTTGTTACTACCATATAAAACTTCACTACAAAATCTATAATCCTCTCTATATGATTCGGGTAGACTATATGGAATATGATGAAATTCTAGGATTCTGATGTAACTATAATAAAGAGGAGTTAAAATTGGTAATATATATTTAGTTTGATTTAGAACAGCTAAAAATTTCATCTGTTCAGAATGAGTTAATTTACTAGGGCTTTTTGACATATACTTTTTATATAACTCAAATAATTCGTTCTTATCAATATCCCCATCTAAGATTGCTTTGATTTTATTTTTTGTTTGTGTTGCTATTTGTATATCCTTAACTACTTCTTTAAAATCAACTTGTTTCTTGATTCTAAAGGAAGTTGCTTTTAAATAGCTATTATTCACACCAATAATATCTTCTGACTCTACTTCAACTTCATAAACGAAAGTTTTTTCTTCAATTTTTCCAAAATATGCTGTATCTTGTTTTAGGTCATGAAATAATCTTAAATCCTCATCATATGATAATGAGTAATATTTATGATTTATTTGTCTTGCTCTATTTGAATATAGATAGCATTTGATAATCATAAGTTTAATCCTTTCAATTCAATATATTTATATTCATTTTTTGAGAAAATTTCTCGAGCTTTGATGATTGAAACAAATTTTTCATCATTATAATCTAAATTTCTAATTTTATAACCATTCTTCAAAAGAAATTTACTAATGACACTTTTGCTTTGCACTTCATCAGCATCAATTAAATCTAATGCTAACTCAGTATTAGAATAAATTGTATAAGGATAGAATTGCTCTTTGTATTTTGGTAAAACTTCATACCCAGCTCCCACACATTCGTCCACATGATAAATACTCCCTTTTTCTTCTAGCATATACTCACAATATTCTTCAAATCTTTCTTGGGGTAATTGCCTTGTTTGTAAAAGTAATCTAAGATTATAATTCTTAGAGATTTCATTCATAGTAACATCAGTCAGATTTTCAAACTCTCTGCTTCCATAAAGCTTCTCTCTGTTATAACGCTCTAATAAACTGGAAGCAAAACCAACAAAATAAGTGTTATGAGGACGATTATAAAATTCTAACAGCCTCACATAATTAATATGTCTATAACGAGAAATTGTGATAAGAGGTAGCTCATAATGTTTTTGGCTTACAATAGCTAAAAACTTATACCGTTCCACTTTACTCAAATCAGAATATTCTTTTGTAAATGATTTTCTATATTGTTGAATTACTTCTTTACTATCAGCAATTCCACTAAGGATAGAATTTATTTCATTTCGGGTCCTAGATGAAAGCTCCGAAACTTTCACAATCTCACTAAAATCAACAACCCTTGTTACTTTGAATTTTATTGCTTCTAAATAGTAATAAGAAATGTTGAATACATCTTCTGAGTCTAATTCTACTTCATAAACAAACGGTCTAAACCGAAAATCTTCTTCATTTTCGTCATTAATTCCGTCAATTAAATTATAATAAAATTTCGCCCATTTATTTTCTCCTAATGTGTAATAAGTATGATTTAATTGTTTTGCCACACCTATAAATAAATAGCATTTAATTGTCATGTTTTCTCCTTTCTACTTAATTCTTGTTTTATTCAGTTTCTAAGTCTATGTATTTATAATTATCACTCTTGAAAATTTCTTTAGCTTTCATAACTTCAGAACTTTTAACGCTTCCATAGCTACAATTATTTATTTTATAACCAATTGTAAGCAACTCACTTATTGTGAATGTGTTTGTAAAATGGGTTTTTCTTAGATGTCTTATATAGCTATGGTCAACAAGAACAATATAAGGCATGAACCAATTATAATGCTCTTCTGGTATCTTATAGTTTGCATAAAGAGCATAATGAACAAAACTCTTTAAATCTCGATAATTTAATTTTGAAATAACTTGACAAACTTCTTCAAATTGTGATTGTGTTAATTTCCTACACTTAACTAAATCTACAAGACCTAAACTATCCTTTGCCAATTCTTCGACATCTTCATTTTCAATATATTCAAATCTTTTTGACCCTTGTATAGCTTCATATTCTAAACATTTTTTCGCATAAGGCCTAAGATTTGAAGCAATCTCATATTTTTTATTATAATATTCAAATAAAGAAAGAAATCGAATTGTTTGAGCAGCTCCAACAAGAGTTGGTAAATCATATTTTGTTTGAGCAAGAACAGCATGTAATCTCAACATTTGTAATTTTGTAAGATTAAAAGCGCCCTTTTCTATTGAATCTTTATAAATCTTTGAGATTTTATCTTCGGACATAGTACCATTAAGAATAGAAGTTAATTCTGATTTAGTTTTTTTGGACAGCTCTGCTTCTCTTATAAAATCACTGAATGGAACTTCTTCTACTACTTGATATTTAACAGTTCTCACTCCGATTTGGAAAAGATTGTAAACATCATTTGAGTCTACTTTTACTTTATAAATAAACATTCTGAATTGTATTCTATCTTGTGAATAATCTTTCAAATTAAAATATAAAATTCTATGGTAATGATTTGAACTATAATAAGTGTGTCCTATTTGTTGAGTAATTTCTGAAAATAAATAACAATCAATAAACAATAGTACTCTGCCCTCTTTCAAATTGTTTTTATTATATTATATAACTTTCAGAAGAAAAAGACAACCGTTAGGTTGCTCTTTCTTTAATAATTAAAATTTTTCAAAATCTTTTATAAATGCTCTATCACAAATATACTCAGTACCTTTTTTAATTAAAGAGTAGTAATCGGGTTTAACCACATAAACAATCCCCTCCCCACCAAATTGTTGAGCAGCTTTTTTAGCATATTTAATAGCAGAGGGCTTAGAAATAGTAATAAAAACTTTATCTTGTAAGTTCTTTCTGAAATCTTCTCTAATCACACCAGTTTTATTTGGTGGTAATAGAACTTTATTTACTTTTATATTTGTTGTTGTTCCATGATAAAAAATCATTTTACACCTTTCTTTTTAAATACCATAATATATTCATCTGATTTTTGAACTACTTTGTTATCTTTTGGACTATATCTATTTATTGGTGACAATGGAATGTTTTCAATAAATTCAAAGCCTTCTTCAATAGCAATTCTCTTACTATCTTCTTCAAGAGTGAATTTTGAATAATCCTTAATATTTATCATAAAATAGCCTTCATCAATGAGGTATTCTTTAATGTTTCTAAATGTTGGTCTTAAATACAACTCTTGCCAATCTTCATAACTTGTATCTTGTTGAGCAGATTGTTCTCCAGTTTGATAATCTTCCAAAAGAAAATAAGGAGGGCTTGAAAATGCCAACCCCATTTTATTCTTCCAATCTTCATGGAACACTTCTGACCCAGTATTTCTGATGTCAACTATTGAATTATGGAATAAGGCTACTGATTTATAATCTTTTTCTAATTCAAGTAATCTCTCATATAGTTCATGATTTGGGTCTGTTCCAAAATAATTGACTTGATTTCTCATAGCAGACAACAATCTAACTCCCCAGCCACAAGAATAATCATAATAATTATTGTTTACGTTGTATTTTGAAATTAATAAATTATCAATATTCTTAATAGCAAAATTAGTAATAGGAGCTGCTATTCCTTTTGAACCAATTCTTAATGCAGTTTCTATTTTCTTAATGTCTGTAGTATTTTCTTTTGTATAGACATTTTGGTTATGTATTCTTGCCATGAAAATACCCATTAAGTCTTTGCTTTCAAATACGTCTGCAACAGCCCATTTACTATTCCATTTCTTTACTCTTGCTTGTAAATCTCTAAAATAATATTTATTGACTTTGCTAATAAGGCTCCCACCACGAGATATATTTTTTAATTCTTTTTTAACTTCTTTTTTACTTGGTTTTTGATAATATTCTTTTCTTAATTCTTCTAATTTTTCATCAGAGACTTCTCCCCAATACATTACATCAGCAGTTAATCCCTTATGTTCAACCAAAGTCATTTATAACTCCTTTTTATTTTTATTATTCTTATTATTGTTTGAGTTTGACAAACCAATAGTAATAAAATATGTAGAATGTTGACATATTAGATGTACAATGTTATATATTTTATTTGACTTTCTGTTGTTGTTGGTATATAATATATGATAAGAGGTAAATATAACTTTTATAAGAGAAAATATTAACAAAAGTTATTATATGACATAAAAAACAAAGTAACAAATTTTTTTTGCAACATTATATTAAATTAGCTGGAAGCGAATTACAACTTTCAGATGAATTGAAAGAAGTGGATTTGTTTAATATAGTATAAGGAGTTATCAAATAATGAGTAATGTATTTACGATAACAACTGAATTAAAATTGAATAAAGAATATAATCAGTTGTCTGGTAAGTACATTTCTGATTATATTGAAATATTTAATAAAATTCAGCGATTAACATTTCATAGGATTAAAAATTACTACATAAAAAATGGTAAAATCACTCAAGAAGATAGAAATATTATCCATGCTCAACTAAAAGAAGAATTTAATCTAACCAGTCGAGCTATTGATGCAATATTAAGTAATATGTTAGGCCGTTTTGAATCTATTAAATCGTTAAAAGAGTTTGAAAGGCAAAGTTTAGAAAGAAAGATTTTTTCTCTTGAAAAAGAATTAACTAAATTAAAAGATGAAAGAACTCTACAAAGAATTAACTTAAATAACAATTTAAAAGATTTTAACTTTGTTAAATACAAAAATCTAAAAAATAAAATTTATTGGAAACAAAACAGATTAAATACTAAGAAGCAAAAATTGAAGAATCTTGAAAAAGAAATTGAGACCAGTAAATATAAAGTATGTTTTGGCACTAAGAATTTACTAAAAAAAGATTATAGCAAATTTGTTAAGAAACGAGATAGTGAAATTTATTATTTGGGAAGAGCAGGTGATACCACTTGTAATAACAATTTTCAAGTGGAATACAATTCTAAAATAAATCAATTCTATTTTAGAATTAGAAAAGAAATTGATTTAGATAATGATAAATTCGTTTATGGTCAATTTAATTTCAATAATAAAAATTATACTAATTTATTAAAGAAGCTACTTAGAACTAAAGAAAGCGCTTTAACTTATAGAATTAAGACTAAAGATAATCGGGTATTTCTTCAAATTATATATAATTTTGAATACAACAAAGATTTATGTGTAACTAGAAATAGTTATGGAGTAGTAGGAGTAGATTTTAATAAAGGTTTTGTATCAGTAAGTGAAACAGATAAATATGGCAATTTAATAAATACTTTTAACATAGATTATCAATATAGTAAGGGTAATCAAACAACAAACGATTTCCAATATATAGCAACTAGATTAAAAGATTATTGTTTGAATGTTGGAAAAGATTTAGTTATTGAAAAACTCAATTTTACTAAAAAGAAAGATAATTTAATTAGTAAAAGAGGCAAAAAATATAATGAGATGTTATCAACACTTGCTTACTCAAAATTTGATTCTATTGTAACTTCTAAATGTGCTAAAAACAGAATTTTCCTACATAAAGTCAATCCAGCATGGACGAGTTGGATTGCAAAACAAAAATATTGTCCGAAAATGAAATTAAATATACACTCAGGAGCTTCTTATGTTATTGCTCGTAGAGGTATGTCCTTAAAAGATAAAATAAAATAAAAATGACATAGTATTTCTACTTAACCAGAATAAGACCAAGTGATTGATGTCTGGCTCTGTGTGGAAATTCAAAATAAAATAACTTTTCATTATCTTTGAAGTTGCAATTCCTCCGTGGTGAAACAGATAGGAGAATGAAATTAAAATGTTCATCTGATTTAAGATGAAATAGTCATTGTGGTCACGGACGAAAAACAATCTTGAATTATGGAATATACACTATTCTACAATTCTTGTACCACAATTTTGATTTTTTTCGTTACAATATATCTTAAAATAAACTAAAATAAAAATCAAGGAAAAATAAAATGAATGATAAAATAAAAGAATTAAAAGAAGCAATTGAACAAAACTCAATTGAATATACAAGTTTAATTGCTGATGAAAATGAAGTAATTTTGTTACAGCGATTTGCTAAAGAAACAGTTCTTCTTAAAATTAAAGCTGATGAAAAAGGCTTCTCAGTAATTGAAAATTATTATTATGAAGAGGACGGGTCGAATATTGAGGAAAATAGCAAATTTAACAGCTTAAAAGAACTTTTAGATTTCATTTGCTAAAGGATAAGTAAAAATGAAAGACAAACTAAAAGAATTAAAAGAAGCAATAGAGAATAGCTCAATGTCATACACTAGATTAGATGATTTGGGCGATGAATTAGAGTTAATTCAACTTTATGCTTCTGAATTTGTAACTTTTGAAATTAAAGATAAAGATACATATTTTTTAGTAACCAGAAGCTACTATTCTGAAGAAAGTGGAATAACTCATGAAGATGAACAAACATTTGAAAGTGTAAAAGAAATTTTGGCATATATAGATTAACAAAAGGAGAATAAATATGACTTTTAAATTTCCTAGAACCCCACATATGAAAGGGTCAATGGGGACAGATGATGATGTTTTTAAAAATCATTATAGATATGACGGGTTAGTAATTGCTACTGAAAAAATGGACGGTTCTAATATTTCTTTAGGAAAAGACACTTGGTTTACAAGAGCAGGTAATACTTATAACAAAGAATGGACTTATCCTATCAACAATTGGTATTACCCAATCAAAGATAAATTAAAAGATAATGAAGTAGTATTAGGAGAATTTCTTCATTGGAGAAAATCAGTAGCTTATGATAACTTACCATCAGATTACATGCTATTTGGAATTAAAGAAGGTGATTCAATCTTAGATTGGGAAACTACTAAGAAAAGAGCAAAAGAACTTGGAATTCCAATTGTAAGAGAATTATCAAAGATTGGAACATTTGATGAAGTAGTAAAAGAAGCTACTGCTAATTTGACTGAAGATATTGAAGGCTTTGTAGTTAGACCTATTGATAAGTTCCCTATTGATAAATATGACTTCTATGTTCGAAAACTCGTTCAAGGACATTTTGAATCTGTAAGATTTAGTGATGGAAAAAATAATTTTAAAGAGGATTGGCACAATGAAAATTAAAAAAGAAACATTAGATTTAGTTTTGAATTTCCCTTTGTCAGAAATTGAAGATTTTGCTTATGATGATTTTGAATATTTAAAAGAATTAGTAAAAAATCATTCTAATTTTGTTATTTATAATTATTCTTTTGATAATATTGGAATCACAAATCAATCAGAAATGAAGCTAGGAAATGATGGAAAACAAAAGGTTATTGAACTTTTAACTAATTTGTTCAATATCCATTCTCAATATTATTATGATGAAAGTACAGATTCCTATCTATTTTTACCCAATCAAGAAGAATATAACTTTGAAGATGGTGAAGAAGTTCCAATTTGTGAAGTTTCATTGAGGTAAGCAAATGAAAAATATAAGATTTTATTTTGACAAGCCCCTTATAAGAGCAACAATAGAATCACGAATTAATAGATTTATTTTTGTAGTAAATTTAAATGGAACAAAAGTAGAAGCACATTGTCCATCAGGCGGTACTATAGCTGGAATACCTAGAAAAGAATTTAAAAATATTCCATGCTTGATGAGCGACAATGGAGAAAATCCAAATAGACGAACTAGATATACTGTTGAAGCAATAAGCTTGGACAATGGATTAACTTATGCTGGTATCAATCAAGTAAAATCCAATAATTTTGTTAATCATTTCTTACAAGATAAAGCTATACAAAATATTTTAAATATTAAAGGCCCAATTACAAGAGAAAAAAGATTAGGCAAAAGCAGAATTGACTTCAAATCAAGTGATGGTTATATAGAAGTTAAAACAATGGTAGCAGAATACTGTGCTGAAGCTTCTGAGCATTTAAGAAAATTGATGAAAGAACAAGAACCATCAATTGAGAGATTACAAAAACATATTAGAGAATTAACTAATGAAGTTAAAACTCACAATTCTAAAGCTGTTGTGATTACAGTGTTCCAATACAACGCTCCTAAATTTAATCCACCAGTAGATAATCCAATATATAAAGATTTTATTGAAGATTTAAAAATTGCTAAAGCTTGTGGAGTAAAACAATTTCAAATGAATATAAAGCTTACAGATGAATATGCTGAGCTTTTGTCTGTTACAGAAAATGAAGTTATTTAAGAGTTTTTAATCAAGGAGATTGTATAGAATGAAAAAACTGGCAATAGCACTTACAGGTCATAGACCGCCTAAATTAGCTGGCTATAATTACAATAATATATTTTATAAAAGACTTTATAAAAAATTAGATAATATAGTAAAACAAGCTCTTACTAAATATGATTATCTTGAGCTACATTCAGGTATGGCATTAGGAGCTGATACTATTTGGGCTAAAGTTATTATTGATAATAAAAAACAATTTCCAAATAATATTAAATTTATTGCTGATGTTCCTAATATGGAACAATACAAAAAATGGCCACCAAATAGTAATAGCAAAAAAATTTGGCTAAAGCTTATGGAATATGCTGATGAAGTAGTAACTTATGAAGATAAAAACCCAGGGAAAAGTATTGGTTATATTCTTAATGCTAGAAACTGGGGTATGATTGAACCTTGTGAAGTTTTAATCGCTGTTTATAATGGCGATAAGACTGGTGGAACTGCTAATGCTGTAAAATATGGCTTATCGAAAAATAAAAAAATCATTTATATTCACCCAGATGAACTAAGATAAAAAAGCTATCAAATTTTCTTTGATAGCTTTTTGTTTAATCAATTTTCAATTTCTATATATTTATAATTTTCATTTTTCATAACTTTTCTTGCATTTAAAATTGGGATATATTTTCCTTTATAATCTTTTCCTTTTATTTTATACCCGAGCATGAGTAATCTTGCAATACAATTGGGGTCGCCGATATTGTTACGAGTTAATTTTGTTACTAATTCTGGATATTTAAGCATTTGAGCAACTGGGTATATATCTCTATGTAAAGGTGTTATGTTGTAATTTGCTATCAAAGCAGCTCTAATACACATTCTTTTATTTTCATCACTTAGGCGACAAATATTTTTCATCCAACATACTTCAAATTCATTCTGAGTAAATTTCCTTGTTTCTATCAAGTAAAAAATATTTGGAAATTGAATGCTATTATCTTTACTGCTCATACTTTCAAAAATTTTTGACCCATATAGAGCTTCACGCTCAACAAACTCCTCTCTTACAACAATATACACATTATAATCTATTTCATATTTTCTATGATAAAATTCATAAACTCTAGCATATTCCTTATTCCACATTAGTAATTTTAAGATTGGAAGCTCATATGTCTTTTGATTTAAGATTGCATGAAGTTTTATAATTTGAGCAAATGATAACGACCATGGTTGACATCGCATAATTTTATTATAGATACTTAAAACTTCATCACTTGCCATAGAACCATCAATAATCGAATTCCATTCGATTTTGTCTTGACAAAATTCATCTTCAGTAAATTTAGCAGCTTTAATCCATTCATTAAAATTTATTTCTTCTTTTACTCGGTATTTAACGGCCTCAATATAGCTTGATGTTAGAGCATAAACATCATTTGAATCAACTTCAACTTTATAAACAAAAGTGTTTAATTCCATTGAAGCAAAATCATAGTCAGCAATATTATAATAAATACAATTACTGTTATTATGCTCAACAATACCATAATAAGCATTATTTACCATTCTTGCTTTTTTAGAAAATAAATATCCCTCAATAATCACTTTGCTTCTCTCTTTCTACTTCTTTAATTTCATTCTATTATATGAAAAACTTTTAAGTTTGTCAATGTTAAAAGACAAACACAAAATATCACGCACTCACTTGCCTGAAACTGATTTTGAATGTCGTTATATCGTCATACCAGCAACGCTAAAACAGTTAAAACTGTTTTTCGATAAATGTATCGACTTTACAAAAAAACTGCTTAGAAACGCTTATTTTAATACTAAAAAGAATTGCTATTTTACAAGCAATTCTTTTTAGTTTTTTACCAATAATAATTAAACTTTCGATAATCATAGTCTTTTGATTTAGCTAAGAGAGTATTTTCAGCCAATTCTTTTTCTGATAAATCAGAATTAGCTTCTTTAACAATATTTCTTAATTCATCTCTAACATGAGCTCTTCCCTCTGTTTCTTTAACCATACCACCATATAAGTCATATTCGTTAGAAACAATTTCTTGCAATTCAGCAAAAGGAACTTCATTTTCAACCCATCTTTTAATTTTTTTCTTTTTGTTTGGTAATAGAGTTAAGAAGTATTTAGAGTATTTATCAATATTCTCTTTTGTTAAAATCAAACTATCAAAATCCAAATCTTTTGTAGCGTAATAAATTTTAGAATCACAAGAATAAGCATATAGAACTTGAAAAACTTGATAACGTTCATCTTTATATTCAAGAACATAATGATTACCATTCCAATATGAGTTATACTTGTTAGCTTTATAATTATAACGTTCAGCAGTATAAATGCCTTTGCCATATAATTCTTCTAAATCCTTTTTTGAAGCAAAACTATCAATATAACCTAAGAAATGTTTTTCTTTTATATGTAAATTAATTAATACAGGGGAAACTTCTCCAATTACTTTGTATGTTTCATCTCTTTGCCAAAGTTTTCCATTAGCTAAAGACTTTTTAATATCTCTGATTTTGCCTTTCTTTTTGCGCTCATAACGGTTAACACGATTTTTTAGAGCTGAAGTTTTAGATAATTCTTTCAATTGCAATTTTGCTTTTTTAGTAAATGGCATATATTACCCCCATTTCTTTTTATTAATCTGAGCTATCAAAGACAATCTTAGGGAATTTAATAGGCTCTTGTGATAAAGTCCCTTTATCATCTTCTACTGTAAATACATTAGGAAGTGAATTATAAGCTTCTCTCTCAGTAGTCATTCTCCAATTCCAATTAGTAACAAGGCTTAATCTCTTCTTATCTCCATTAAGTGTTTGTACTTCTAAATAAGAGCTATTTCCCTCATGATGTGAATTGATAACTTTGAATGTCTCTCCATTATGTTTAGCATATACATTAATGTAGTTACCATTATCATCTAGCTTAACTTTTCTTGAGCCTTCTTTATTGACAGGTTCTAATTCAGATAGTTTGTGTCCAGTGCGTTCTTCAAATAATTGTTGTTTATATAAATCTTCATATTGTTTGACTTGGAAACTTACTTCTTCATATTCTTTTCTAGCTTCAGTTGTATCAATTGGTTTTTCTTGATTTTTTAAGCGTTCTAAATCTTGCTTCATTTCTGCAATTTCTCTTTCAGAATATGCTTTTCCTTTAGGCTTGTAAGCAAGAGTTGCTTCAATATATTTATTTTTTTCTTCTTTGATTTTAGATAATTGGTTTTTAATATGATTATAAGCTGACCATTCGTCTTTTTGAATCTTGTCCACAAATGCTGCTCCATTATCTGTAATAGTCAATCTATCTCCAAATGGATTTGATTTTTTAATATTATCTAACTCTTTAGCTTTGTAATCTTCATACTCAGCCATAATCATATCTCTATTACTTTTATAGACTTCTTCATTTGCTACATTTTCTGCATTGTTAGCAATTGCTTTTTCAATTTCTTGGATTGACCCATAATAAGAATATTCTTGCTTAATATTGCTATTATAGCGCTCTGTTTCATTAATACTTTTGACTAATTCTTGCTGTCTTTCTTTAAAGGCTTTCAAACGACCTGCTAACTCAAAAGCATTTTCTGTAATAGGTAATTCTTTATGTTTACGAATTGCTTCCTCTGTTTCATAGTAACTATCTATAATAGTTTGTACTTCTTCTCTTGATTGTCCATGAGCTTCTTCGCCACCAAGAGGACAATTTCCTTTAGCATGGCAAACAGCCGTATTGCCCCTTTTTCCAATGTGAAATTTTGGCATCCTGAATACTCCTTTTTATTTTTCTATATCAGTCAAATCTTATTAATAGTTATTTCATTTTCATTATAACAAATTTTTAGCAAAAAAGAAACTTAAAAAAGAACTTTTATCAAGTTCTTTTTATCGTGTTACTGAGACCCAAAAGCCCGAACCATATTCTCCATTACCTACACCTTCATCACCATCAATTTCAATTACTTCTTTATTCACCAAGTAAATAAAGATTTTAAATTCATCTTGTCCGTAATTCTTATTCTTTTCTTTATCAGTGTAGTAGCTTTCATAAACTACATTCATAACAGCAGCTTCGCTATATTTCTTATCAAAATTCACAACATCAAGCTCTGACCAACCTGAAGCACAACCGCCGCATCCTTCATTTAGTTGAATGTTAAGAGCAACACCATTGTCTAACTTGATAATTTCTTCATTCATATATATAATTCTATGACCTACTAATTCTTCTCTCAGTAAATCTGCTAAATCAATACTATCGTAATTTTCTCCAATATATCGCATAATATTATCTCTTTTCTTAATTAGTATGTTTGTAGCTATAGTCGTAATAAATTCCAACTACTTCTTGTTCTTTAATGTCAATCCATAATCGGTCTTTACGTTCTTTATTTTTAAAAAGCCAATCTGTACGAAGATAAGTTGTTTCAATTGTAAATGCTTCAGTATCTTTCACTTTTGTTCCAACTGCTAAGTCTTTAAGTTGAATTCCATTTCGGGAAGTAAAGATTTCCAAATTAATTAATGCTTTTAAACATTCTATTTGTGAACTATGGTCAGCCATAGAATTTACATATTGTTGAATTTCATCATCTGCATACTCTACACTAGAATAAAGCCCTTGAATTTTCTCTTGGTATTCTTGTACTTGTTTTTTTAATTCTTCTAATTCAGTTAATTTTGTTATCATTGTTAAAAATTCTCCATTTCTTTGCTCTATATTTATATGGTACATTAAAATGTGTGATTTGTCAACCCCTTTTACAAAAAAAATAAAAGCTCAACTTAGAGCTCTTATTTATTTCAATAAATATTTATTGTTAATAGCTTTAAAGTTAGGTCGGAAGTCTAATTCTTCAAATAATTCTTGTTCATTATTCCACCAAACGATACCTTCTGCTTGCACATTTGGATTAATCAATGATTTTAATCCATATGCTTGAGCAACAGCTTCCTCAACAGTTTTTGGAAATGGAAAATCATATGTTTTTACTTTGATTTCTTCTAATTCTTTTGGTAAATCCCTATAAGGACTATTCCATTCAAAAATTAGTAATTTTTTACCTTGGATTTTTAGAGGATTCTTTTGAATACCTTCCCCAACAATTTCACCTTTGATAATTTCATTTGGTTTTAAGATTTCATCTAATTTGTATTTCTTAATCAATTGGTAATGAACAGAATCTTTAAGAATTGCAATTTCATAATTACGAGAAGCTACATGGAGCATTCCATTTTCATCTTTCCACCAAGTAGATGAAGTACCATCAACTTTTTCTGTTCCTTTCCAAGTACATTTTTCTCCTAGCTTTTGCAAGATTTCATCAGAAAGATTTTGTACTCGTTCAGAGTCAGTTTTTGGTGTGAAGTTAGGATAATTACCAATAATTGTCGTGTCTAAAGGAAGTGGCTTTTCATATTTAAATACTCCCAATTCATTATAAAAATAATCTTCTAAGTCTTTTTGAGTATTTAATTCTTTATCAAAATCTTTTGGACTCAAAACTAATCCTTGAGAAATTGCTCCACGAAGTCGAATAGTTTTCAAAACATGACCTACGACCTCATTACCATTTGTGTCTAAAGCTTTTTTAGAACTTTTTTCAACTAAGAAATCAAATTGTTTAATTCCTTTTGGTAAAAATGAATCAATTTCAAAATAAATAACTTTTTCTCCTACTTTAAATTCACCTTTCTTAACTACAACTTGCCAACCACCAAAACATACTAATTCAATAGCATCTGCATTTTCAATTGGCTTAATTTTTTCTACAATTTTGAAGCTTACAAGCTTTCGCACATCTTTATTCATTCTAATTTTCCTTTCTTTATTTAAATAATGCTAAAAAGATTACTGAACTTATAAATCCTAATATAAATACTAATAAGGAAATTAAAAGTCCAATTTTAATTTTTGTTTGTAGATTATTCTCCATAAAAATACCCCTTTCAATTCTTTAAATATTTTTTGATTTTTTTGGTTATTATTTCTAATTCATCATCTGTTAAACCAACTGATGAATCAGGTTGTAAATGAAAATCTGAACTTACTTCTGTTTTCTTTAAATCATCATCAATTGAAATAATTTTAGCTAATGGATACAAGCTTCTTAATTTATTGATTTGTTTCTTTTTGATAGTTAAAGAGTCCATTTCTTTAGGATTCAAATAATCATTTGAAACGGGGAAATCTTCAATATTCAATTTTTTATTAATCTCATTACATTCTTTTTGCCAAGTAGAAAGCCAAATAAATTGAACATTTATATAATAACTTGTTTCTTTCACCCAATCTAAAACTTTGTTTCTAATTTTCCAAATAGCTGAAGATACAATATAAGTAAATTCATCATTAGTTTGATTAATATTTAACACTCCATCAACATCAAGAAAAACAAAAACTTTCCCCAAACCCTTTTCATATAATTCTTTTCTTTGCTGTAATTGTGCATATTCTTTTTTGTCAATGTACCTCAACAAACAATCAAAATATTTCATTTCATACTCCATATTTTTTATTTTATTTTAATATAAAAATTACATAAAGTCAAACAAAAAAGGAACAAATTGTTACCCCCTTATTGAGTAATATTTAATCATTGAATATTTTCTAATATATAATTTGGAAAATACTCTGTACAATTCATTAGCAAACGACCTATTTCAAAATAAATGCCAATCAAATATTTTGTTTCTAAATTAATATTACTTTTATGTGTGATAACATTTACTATCTTGTTATTTTCAAATAAGATAAAATCATTACCATTAAATTTGACTTTTTCATAAAGCGGCCTCATATCAATAAAAATAGAAATAAAAGATTCCCCCTCATTTTCTAGTAATGCTGATAATTGTGAGTGATTGCCTCCACCACATAAAATCAAATCAAATGGAAATAAATAGCTATTATATATATTACATCGACCCTTTTTAACAGATAACACATTGTTTTTATTGATACTAATTAAATTGCTTATAATTCTTGATTTATTCCAAGTTCTTAATAATATAGGATGTTTCATATGATTATATTTTAATAATTTCTCATCTTCATCACCTATATAACATCTATTTATATTTACTCCCGTTTCTTTGGAAAGTTTATAAACAAAATTTTCAATATCTGGTAACTCATTATAATATTGGTGCTCAAGACAATATTTTGCTGCTTTAAAATTATATTCATTAGAAAGTATTTTTAAATATTTTCTAATAGCAGCCCAAGATTCTTTTTTAATAAGTGATTTTACATTAGATAAATGAGCTTGTAGGATGGATTCATTATTTGTTCTTTTTCTTCTTAGTATCATGTTGTTATAGTTATACCTCATATTAAAAAAGGAGCAAATTATTGCTCCTATTAGTTTTATATTTTATTTTATAGAGCCCAAGGTTGAAGTCCATTTCCATAAGCCGAAAGAGCTGCATTGTAAGCTTTTAATGCTGTTTGAATTTGAGCTTCAACAGATGAAGTATCGCCCCAAAATGGCATAGTTTGGAATAATCCAGATGCTCCACTAGGATTATATGCGTTAGGATTTCCCCCACTTTCTCTTGCAATAATGTATTCCCAAGTAGATTGTGGAACTCCAGTAGCTTCGCTCATTCTTTTAGCTGCATATGAGCCAACTTCCCCTGGAGTGTTTCCATTTGCTAATACTACATTAGAGCGTGCTTGCGAAATAGTATTAATTGGAGCAGGTGTTGTTTGTGATTGTTCTGTTTGAGTAACAGTTTCAGAACCAGTGATTTGAGACTCTAAATTTCTCAACCGATTATATAATGTTTCTTTTTCTGAATCAGACAAGTCTGACGCTGAAATTTCTGTTACAGCTTTATTAAAGTTTTCAACTGTCTTTTCTTTTTCAACTTTATCTACAAGTTCAGAATATTTCTTAATTTTATTAGATTGTTCTGTTTCAGATTTTTTCTTTTCTTCTTCTTTTTGTTTAGCTTCTTCTAATTTTTGTTTCTCTTGTTCTGTCTTTTTCTTTTCGTCAGATTTCAATACAGCTTCATTAAAGATTTTATGAACTTCTGAAGTATTTTTAGCTTCTTTCAATTTGTTAATGAAATTATTTTTTTCATCTTCTGTTAAACTTAATTCTTGAATCTTTCCAACAGCTGTTTCAATCTCTTTTTTAGTATTTTCTTGTTCTTTCTTGACTTCATCTAAATCAAATTTTTCTGTTTTAGCTTCTTTCTTAGTCTCTGTTTGTTTTGTAGCTGAAGTATGACTATGATTAGAAGCAATTGTTGAAATGATTGGAGTTCCAATCATAAGAGCCAACATACTACCTGCAATAATTTTGTTTTTATTTTTATTTAAATTCATATTTAATTTTCCTTTTTCTATATTTTAGTAACCACCATAAGTAAATGTTCCCCACAATTTAAGTAATTGATGAATAGACCTATTAAATTCTTTTCGCCCATTAACTTGTCGTTCAACAAATGCTCTATGTGTAGCTGGTGAATCAACACCTGCTAACCCATCAGCGGTTTGTCCAAATCCAGCACCTTCAATTTTATGAATTACATGAACTGCTTCAGCTGCGGATAATTGGTCAATAATTGGGTCAATTTGTGTATGATAAGCAGAACCATTCTTGTGGTCTGGAATTGCTAGCAACAAACTAATAACACGTTCAGCATTAGGACTGCTTTCTTCAACTAATAATCCATTTGAATCAAATTGAATATTATTTCGTTTAGCTTGAGCTTCTGCTTCTTCTTGTTTCTTTTTTTCTTCTTCAATTCTCTTTTGTTCTTCTTTGTATGATTTGTCTAAGTTTTCTAAAAGAGTTTTTTGTTCAGTAGAATCAAAAATAGTAGCTATATAATCTTTAGCAATTTTGTAATTATCTTCTGTTTTGCTAGCATTATATTTATCTACTAATTCAGAAGCTTTATCATTTTCAGCTTTTGAATTATTTTCTGATTCTGTTTTGGCTGTTTTAACTATATTATAAACTTCATCTTCAGGCATTTTAACTTTAATTGAATCTTTTGTTGCTTCTTTATACTCCTTAGAAAGATTAAGTTCATTGATAGTATTTTTAGCTTTTGTTACATCTTCTTTAGTAGCAACTTTTGTATTAGAAACAAAATTCAGAGCGTCAGTGGCAACAGTTTGAATTTCATCACTATATGAGATTGTACTAAACAAAAAAGCACTAGCTAATAAACCAATAATTATCTTTTTGGTATATTTTCTCAAATAAAATTTCTCCTTTTCAAAAATATTTATTTTATATCACTATTTTATCAGAAAAACTGACAGTTTTCAAATATTCATCTTTTGAGTAAAATATAGTTATTGGTTATGCTCTAAAACGTTACGAGGGACAGTTACGAAGCTGCTCAAACAGTTTAGCATTGCTCATGATAGAATATGCACAACTTACTAATCACTGCTTAGCACTGCTTAAAATGAGAAAAGAGCTATATTAATCATAGCTCTTTTTATTTCATTTTTATTTCAATTTCTTTACTAATTTCACAAATTCATGATAACTTTGAGCATCATCTTTAAAAATAAGTTCTTCTACTTCAAGGAAGCTATTACCACTTCCATCAAATGAGATAGAATCTTCAATAACTTCTTTTGATTCAATTGGGTTAAAAATTTCAATTTTATCTAAGTCTCGTTTTAGTTCTTTATCATCTTTATAAAAGTTATTTTTAAATTTTTCAGCAATTCCAATTAGGTTCATTCTCTATATCCTTTCTTAAATTCATTAAAGTCAATTTTCTTAGCAATGTCCGTGTTATCATAAACAATTGGAGTAGGGAAGTTATTTTGTTCTAATTTATTCCCCATTGCTACTAATGTTTCAGCATTAGCAGTATTAAATTTATTAGTATTAGCTTTTTGTTTATCTGCTACATATGATGGAACCCATCTTCCACCCAAATCGAAATTATTTAATCCTACCATATATCTTGTTTTAGCTCTGCTTTTTGAAACTGATAATGGAACATCTACAAATACTATTCTTATATCTTCATTCTTATAACCAAATTTGTTTAAAGTTCCAATTCTAGTCATTGTAGTAGATTCAGATTTCATAGTAAAATCATAAATTAAATTCTTCCTTTGATTAGCTAAATTAAGCAATAATCTGTCAGCTAAATGAGAAGATTCTTCATGTACTAAACTTGAAGCTTCCATAGGAGTCAAGCCACTAACTTGAGGGATAGCATTTTCTCTAGCTAGCAATTCCTTGAAATCATCAGATGAAACTGTAGCATAATTTTGAAAATCAATTCCCATTTTTGATAGAATAGTTGTCTTTCCAGCTCCGGAAATTCCACCTGACATAAAAACTTTAGCTTCACATGGAACATCTTTATATTTTTCTAAGACTTCCTTTAACAATCTATTATGAAGAGCCTTCCTTTCAGGTGTGTAATCTTCAATCGTTTCATCATAATACAAGCTCTTTGAATCTAATTTTTCAACTTTTCTAGCATATTCAACTCTTTTTTCTACAAATTCACCTCTTTTAAGAGCTTCTTGCATAGTATAATCTTCATCATGATTATATTTGTGTCTGTATATATCTAATTCAATATATTCCATTCTAGCTAAATCTTCAGGCAAATTGCTACTTATAACAGATTCATTCATTTTGTCTGCATATTCTAAAGCTTCTGCTTGATGGTCAAAATGAGTTCCGCCTAATGGGCAATATTCAATTGCTCTACAAATAGCAACTTCACCCTTATAATTTATATGATACTTAGCCATTTGAGATTACTCCTTTTAGGAGTTATATCTTTTTACTTAAATAAATTCTCTAGTAAGACTTCATATTCTTTTAAATGTTCTTTAGAAATAAATTCATTAGCTTTAAAAATTTTATAAAATTCTAAATAATACCAATATTGTTCATCTTTTCCACGCTTAAATCTTTTCCATAGTTCATCTTTAATTGTTTTATAATCCTGAAGCATTTCAGTCATATTAGCGACCTTATCAGAATAAGCAATAAGCACAACTTTTGAATCATCTTCTTTTAATTCTTGAATTTGTTTTTTTTTTCGTTCTTTCCAAGATAAAGATTTGTCTTCAGTTTCTAATGCTACATAATGACAAATTTTATGATTAAATTCTTTTTGAATATGTTCTAATGTAATTGGTGTATCTTCAACAACATCATGAAGCCAACCCGCAGCTAGAATATTATCATCATTTGTTAGTGTTTTTAAAATTTTATTTACTAATTCCAAATGATAAGTAAAAGGTAGTTCCTTTCCTTTTCGTTTCATTCCTTTATGAGCTTTATAAGCAAATTGTTTGGCTTTTTGTTCTAGTTCTGACATAATTTTCCTTTATAATTTTATTGTAATGTTAATTTAATCCACAGATAGAATAGTTGTTCGTTCAATCGAAACAAATTCTTGTTCACATTCTTGCTTTGTTATTTTAACAAAATCAATATATCCTGAGCCAGGTTTACCCATGCTATTTTGATAATCCTGCATATTATTTACAGCATTAGCTAATGTAGTAAATCTACCTACACAAATACGGAACTCATGTTCTCCACCTTGATAAATATAATGTTCATAATAAGAAGTATCATGAAACTCACTTTCTTTGTAGGTGAGATTGTTCAATAAAGAAAGTTTCTCTTGCTCAACTAAGTAACGTTCTGCTTCCTCTTTAGAATTAAACAATTCATTTCCTACTCGATAAGATTTAACAACTTCAATTTCTGGCATAATATAAAAATCCTTTATTCTTTGATTTATTTTATTGTATCAAAAAAAGTTGATTTTGTCAACAAAAAAATTACTCAATTAAGAGTAATTTTTATTTTTTTGATTTTTTGATTAGCACTAAGGAAATGAAGCTTAGTACTCCAACAATACATAGATTAACAATGTAATTTAAGTTTGTTTTAGGTAATGTCTTTTGTTGTTTAAGAACATTTTCTTTTTTATCATTTGTAAGATTATTTATTTGTTTAGCAGGCTGTTCTGCTTTTACTTCTTCCGTAGAAGATGAATTAGATTGGGTTATTTCTTTATTTTCATTAGTTGAAATATCTTTTGTTTGCTTTTCTTGAGTACTTACATCTTTTTCAGACTCTACTTCATTGTTTTGAGCTTTAATTGATTCATCTTTAGGAGTGATAGAATCTGTAAGCTCATGATTCTCAATTGTATTTCTTTGTTCTTCTTTAGAATTAACAATTTCTTTTTCATTTTCTTTAACAGAAGGAACTTCTATTATTTGTGAAGCTTCTTCTTTTTCACCTACAATTGTTATTTCATCAACAGGCTCAAATATTTCTACATTAGGTTCCGATGCTATAACTTCCCCTGTTTTTAAATCTAAATCAAATTTTACAGTAGTTATTTTTTCTCCCACAACACCATTTGTTTTTATTCTTTGTTCCCCTTTAAGTAATTCATTACTTGTTTCAGTGATTTGTTTAAATGGAATATTTTCTCTTGTTACTTTTTCTTTAACCCCTACTTTAATAATCTTTGGACGGCCTTCTGTTATGATTTCATTAAGAACATTTCTTACTTCTTCTACACCTTCTTGAACGATTTCTCTTTGACCAGCTTCCATAGAAGAATCAGCAACATACTCAACAATCAATGGCGAAGTAACATTTTTTCCAGTACCAATTTCAATAATTTCTGGAATCATTGGTGAATTAGATTTTGTAACAACTTCTTGAACTTCACCTGTAATAGAATTCAATTCATAATTCACATTGCTAATTTCAGAACCTTCCACACCCTCTTGAATAGTTTTACGAGTACCTTCTGGTAATTTATCATTATATGTAAACTCTGTTGTTATAGGTGTTTTAACAACTTTAGTTATTGGTTTAGTTCCAACTTCAACAATTTCTGATTTAGGATTTTTTGTGCTTGTAGTAATTTCAGGTGATTCTTGTTTAACATCATCAATATATTTATATTTTTTATTTATAATATTAGTTCCATTTTCACCTTTAGTAATTATTTCTCTTGTAGAATTATAATCTTTATTTGAATTTGCTTTATAAATAGTATTATATGGAATTTCAATATTTTCAGTAATTGTTTCATATCTAATACCTGTATCATAATTTGTACCAGGCACTTTTTCCAATCCTTTATTACGAGCACCAATAAAAAGATTATAATTTATTGATTTAGAAGTATTATTAGCTAATTTATCTTTGTTTTGTTCTAATTTAACATTTGGTTTAGCATTTTCATCTTTAGTTAAATATAAGAATTCCCCTAATTCTCTGTTGTCAACAAATGAGCCAAATACAGAATCTTGGCCATCATCTGTCTTAACATATGAACGAGTGCTTCCTCCACCATCAAGAACAAAAGCTAATTTAATCTTTTCTAAGCCTATATTTTTAAGTATTTCTACTATTTCTGTATGATTAACACCTGTATCTTTTGATGAATGTCCATCAATACTTAAGATACTTTGTGTACCATCATTCAATTCAATGAATATAGTTCTACCAGATTTTCGATTTTTATCATCTCTCCAAATGTTATCTTTTCCAAACTTTTCATCTAATTTGCCATCTTTTACAATAGCTCCAAAAGCTCCTACATTCCAACCATTAGGACCCTCAAACTTCATCAAGTCAACAATTGATTCATTAGAGTTATATTCTTTAGCAATTATATTATTATTGCCATCAGATGCTAAATAACCTGTTCTTCCAAGTTTAATGTCATGACCCGTATTGTCTAATCTATCAAAAGACCAAAAGCCCCCAGTTGTTAGAATTGGTGAATTATAGTCATTCGCTGTTTCTCTTAACACTTCAGAACTTGCTGGCAAAGCCTTTCCATCTTTCATTTTATTAGTAGCTGTTTGAAGTTTGTATTTGCCATTTTTAGGCCAAGAAACTAATCTATAACCTTGACTTCCTATGTTTCCATCTTCTACAGTAATAGAATTATCTATAACATTAGTCTTTGTTACTTCGGTATTTTCTTTCAAATAATCAGATGGTTTTAAATATGATTTAGTCCAAGTTATGTATTTATTAGATTCTTTTATTTTCGCATTGCCTGTATTTTCACCTTGATAATCTAATATTTGATTGTTAATTATATTCCAAGATTTCAAATCGGATTGACTAGTTGTATCTTTATCTAAATACATATGAATAGGGTCAATAGCACTTGTTATAGGATTTTTTCCTAAATTAATTGTGTTACGGAATATATTATTTTCAATAGTAATATTCTTATAAGGATTTCCTTTAATGCTATGAGAACCAACAGTAGCTCCAAAAGGCAAATCAATAACATCATCAATTCTATTAATTAAACCTTTTCCAGTCTTTCCTTTGTAGCCTTCAAACGTGCTATTTTTGATAGTAATATTACTTGAAGCTAGATTATCTTGTTTATCATTTTTCCAAATTGTATTATTCCAATTTAACATACCTGCACTTGGAGCACTAGCATAATCAATTTGAACTGCCTCTGAATATAACTCATGAACTGCTCTAGGATTTTTATTAATCAATTCTAATTCTTCTTTAGAATAATTCTTTATTCCTTTTCCTTGTGATTTTAGATTGTCCACGACAATATTTTCAGAGCCCATTATGTCAAAAGTATGAACTCCATTATACATACTTGCTTTAACAGTCCAATCTTTAAATGTTATATTCTGAGCATGAATTAATAAGTTTCTTATTCCATTAAATTTATCAGTTGAATAAATTCCGTCAGCATTAATTTTGCCAGTAGGAGTAGCATAAATAGTCAAACCACTGATTATTTGATTTTCACCATTATTAGAGTGGTCCCCTCTATAATTCAATCTCAATTCTCCAGCTTCATCTGTAAGAAAAACACTTTTAGAAAAATCAATATTACCTTTTGATTTTTCATCTAAATTCCAATTTGTTTGTTTGGTGAATTTATAAACACCAGCTGGAAAAACTAACTCTTCAACATTTTCAAAAGTAATATTAACAGAGCTTAAATCAGTTCCTACTTTTTTAATAAGATTATTTAAATCTTCTTGAGTTTTAATTGTTGCTTTATCAACCTTATCACCTGGCACTTCAACATAAAAAGGATTGTCTTTACTTACTTTTTCATTAAGTTTATATGATGAAATATTTGGGGACTCTGATTTACGAATAGATTTTGTTATTTTATTATTTCCTTGTTGAGCAACATATAATCCATCTTCATCTGTAAAATCAAACAAAATATGTCCATCAAAAGTCCAATAAGGATTATTATATTGATTATATAATTTATTAAACTTTCTCATATTATTTTCGTTTGTGTAAGATTTTAAATGGTCTAATCCATAAGTAATACCAGTAATAACATCATTTCCATATTCTTTAACAATGGAATCAGAATTTTCTTGCCAATAAGATACACTATGATGATTATGTTGCCAAGAATCTAAAGTTGTAATACCAAGACCTTTTAATTCTTTTATAGCTTCAGGTAAAGCTACTCCTTCAATGTCATTAGCAAGAAACATATTATAAACTTTTCCATCATTAGAAGTTTTTTGTACTAAATAACCAACAGAATCAGCATTCATAATAAAGTTATTCTTCCATTTAGTTTTATAATATTCAGGTATTTCTTTATTAGTAATTTTAATAGTAAAATCACCTAATTTCCATTCGCCTTTTTCTTTAAAAGTAGTAAATGGAATATTTTTAGATTTTAATACTTCTCTTAATCTATTATAATTTCTTTGAGCTCGCCCATAAAATTTTTTATCTTTTGAGACGGGGCCAGTATAGCCTTCATCAAGCCATTTTTGAACATTTAATTCTTTAGCAATTACTTCTTTAACTTCAAAATAATCAAGGATTGTCTCATTGAGTTCAGTTTCTGAATACACATGGTCAGACAATGTGAAATAATGGTCTGGGTCCCAATGTGATACAGCAACAAATTCTAATTTTTTAACTCCACGGTCTTTTAAATATTTTACTATACGTTGTAAATCTTTTATGTAACCATTTTTATCACCATGTACAGCACCTGCATCTAATAAACCATATTTTCCATTACTCTCTATCAAGACAAAATTTCCAGCATATTCTTGTTGTACATCTACAAAAGTAATATTATCTGAACCTATCTCATTAGCTTTAGCGTTTACAGAAGCAAATCCTAAACTAAACGAAGCTACCATAACAGCACATAGATTTTTAATAGCTTTTGATTTTCTTAGTTTAAATTTGTTATTTTTCATTTTTTCTCCTAGTTAATTCTGTTATAACAATTCTTATTTTATATCAAAAAAATAAGCTGTTTTCGCTTCATTTTTTATCTTTTCGATAGATTTATCGAAAATTAGTTTTTGCTGATTTTGTATTGCTTATATGACGATATAACAACATCTAAAATTAATATAGGCAACAAATAAAAGCACTTACTTTATATTTCAACAAAAAAGAAAAACTGCCTTGACAAGCAGTTTATTTTTCCTTTTGAGTTTTGTTGTTAATCTTAGATAAAGTTGGAAAGCCACCAAGAATATATTCTTTTGCTTTCTTTTCAACTGAGGCAATATATTCTTGTTTTAAATGACCAATCAAAGCTTCTTCTAAGCGTGGGTTAGTATCTACTAGATGAAGTAAAACTTTTGCTTTCTTACTTACAATTTCTTTTTGTTCAGCTTCAGTATAATCATTCCAATCTTTATCCAGCTCAAAAATATCTTTGAGCATTTCATACCCTTTACGTTCCATTTAGCTTTCCTTTCCAGTCCAATTCACGCATAACATTTCATCTTTTTTAAGTTCTACAGTAGAGCCCCATTTTTCCATAAGTTCTCTAGTATCAAACCCACGACTGATTATAACTGCATGCCCATTTGGAGTTTTGTGAACTTCTATTTCTAGTGGAACAGAAGCTTTGTCATATTTTTTAATGTCATTGATGAATTCTTCTAGCTTATCTTCGGCATCATCAAAATCAAACAGCCATTTTCGTTCAGCTGCACATTCTTTTTTATTAGCAATACCAGCAATTTTTGCTTCAGCGGCTACTAAATCAAAATCATCATTATAGATAAGTTCCTCAATAAGTTTCTTTTTGGTTTTAGCTGCATCCCTTTTATTGATTTTCATATAGAATCGGCAAAATTCACCTTCTGGTCCTTTTGAAGCCCAATGCTCAAAATCTTTTTTAAGTTCTTCAGCTGTTTTAGTAGTTAGACGTACATATCTTCGTTCTTTGAAATTAGGGATATGTTTATTATCTTTATTTCGACTAACGAACAAGATAGATTTTAATGGTTTGTTTTCTTTACTCATATATAGTTAGCTCCTTAAAAATCACGTTTTTTATGTTTTTGATGGCGTTGGAAACCTTTTCCATTTTTAGTTACAGAAGCGCCACGACGCATTTCTTTCAAGTGGGATTGAAGTTCTTCATTTGTCATTTTTGAATTATAGTGTTGTTTTGTTTTGATTTTAATTTTCATTATTGTTTCCTCATTCGTTTTCTTTATAGTTATATGATACAATAAACTTTTAAATCTGTCAACACATTTAAATAAAATTTTTAAAATTTTTTATAAAAGAAAAAGATGGTTATTACATCATCTTTTATCTTATTGTTTTTTAATTTGAAAGTTAAAGTAGTAAATGATAAATTCCCCTTCGTAAATCCTTATTTTAAATTTTCAAGAATATAGTTCAATATATAATCATCTGAATCAGATTTTAATCCCCAAAAAGCCCAGTTAAACATACCCAAAATATCTAAGTTAGTAATTACTACTTGTTCAAATCTTTTTCTAATATATTTATTTTCATAAGTGGTCTTTTTAAACTTATTTTCTGTAAAATATTTTACTTGATTTTTATAGTCAGTAATATAAGTATCTTCATTTAATTTCATATATATAGTTTCATTTTGTGGAATGAAAAAATCTGATAACAATAACCATTTATTCTTTGTTAAATTCTTATGATTAAATATGTTTTTTATTTCCTCTAATGAAGTTTCTTTTATCGTATGTAAAGGAGCAATTGCTTCAGTAGGTATTTCTATTTTAGGGTGTTTGATTTTTACAAGATAAGCATTGTTTAATGGCTCTTCTATGAAATGTTCAAAATAATATTTATCATCTTTTGTTTTTAAAATATTTAAAAGAGGGCCTTCCATACCAGCAATTCCACCTAAATAAAAAATATTCACAACATGAGTAATATTTTCAAAGTCAATCATCTTCTTTTCCTTATTTATATTTTAGCAAACGCTTCATAGCACGTTCAAAATCTCTGTCTATATGAGCATCAATCTCCCAAATTTCGTCTGGATAACAAATACAAAATCCCCCACTAATATAGTTACTGTCGAAGTGTAGTTCACTTTTGTTTGGGCCTTGCATTGAAAAGCTTAACCAATTAAAAGTCTTATCTAAATAATCTGCACCTTTATCTTTATATTGGTTAATATATTTGAAACCTTTAATAATATTATCCAAACGAGTCAATGCTTTGATGATTTTTGCTCTATTAGGATTTCCAAAGATTTTAAAGTCACCAGTTTTCACATTAAATAAAAATAAAAAATTATCATTTTTAAAGTCTTTGTCATTGTGAGTAGAAATATATTCATTGTCACTAAGCGAAATAATATGTTCACATTCGGGGAAGAATCTTCTGTTAAATTCATTATTCGCTCTAAATTCAAAATCTCTATCTATAGTTGAAATCATATAAGTTTCAGTGTTAATAGTTTTACAATCTAATCCAATATCAGGCATTAAACCATAACTAATATAAAGTTTGAAGTCTTCATGAGCTTCAGCAAATTTATCAATAATGTCTTTCATTTTGAGTCTCTTTTCTTTTTTGTGTAACTATTGTACAAAAATTTCATTATTTTTGCAACGAAAATTTGACCAAAAGTAAAAAATGTCATATAATAGAATAAACAAAGCTGAAAGGTTGAATAAAAATGGATACTCACAAGATGTTACTCCGCTCAATTGTAGCAGGGCCCAAGATTATGACTATTACAGAATTTGAGAAAAATTTTAATAAATTGTCATATTTAACTAAAGAAAATTATAATTTTGTTGATGAATTTAAATTTAATTACTATAAAGAAGTCTTTAAAGTTGCTGTAGAGCATGGCTTAGATAAACTTATTGAATTAGGATTTTCTGAGGCTGAACTTTATGGAGTTTTTGCTAACTTGAATAGAAATTATGACTTTAAAATTTCTAAAGATGAGCAAACTAAACTTATGAATGATTGTGATGAAATTGCAAATTGGATTAGAGAGAATGTTACAACTGTAGTTTCAAATGAAGTTCTTCAACATGATGCTTATCATTGTTTGCACACTCTTTATTTAACTATTAAAGCAATGAAAACAAAAGATTGAGGTCTATAAATGAAATTTAGTGAAGTAACAAATAGAACAACTCTTTATTTATTAGGTGGAATCGCTGGCCTAGAAGGACCATTACTTAATATTATTCAAACAAAAAATGGAAAATTGTTTTTTGAGTTTTGTAATTCTGAACGCCTTAGCGAAGAGAAACTCAAAGAATCTAAAACAGAAAATGGATTTCCTATTGAAACTCATTTGCCAATCTATGTCTTGCAAGAAACAACTCTACAAAAACTAAAAAATCTCCTTAGCAAAGAATCATTAGAGAAAAATGACAATGACGGCCCATTCTTAACTGAATTTATGAAACTTAATGGTAATTCAATTTATTTAGAAAAAGAGATTGACAATGATGACGCAGAGTATCTTGAAACGAATTGGAATAACAAGCATATTCAATCACGAATGGAACCTTGGCTTTATGTGTGGAACAATTTGAGATTACTTGACTTTCTCAATTGGAATTTTGACAATGTTCCAGATGATGAAACAATCTTGGACTACATTTTACGAAAGATGAATTATGAAGAATGAAATAGTAATACTAGAGTCAAAACTTAAAAAAGCAAAAAAAAGAAAAAGAAATTATTATTTATTAATGATTATAACTTTTCTATCAGCTAATAATAATATATATAAAATAATAAATATGAATTTCAATTTATATGACTTATTTGTTTTAATAATTACAGTTTCAACTATATTATATTTATATTCATATTTGGAAAGGGCTTAAATGAATGGAATTATAGATAATTCAATTGTCATAGAATACAAAAACAAACAAAGAGTAAAAAATCAATTAGAGAAATTTATTACTATTTTTCTTACTAGTGCTGTAATTTTTTCTGTTTTAAATGTTGTTTTCTTTTTCTGTCTTTTTTATTTTAATAATTTTATTTTTTTTAATTTATCTCTGTTTTGTTATTTTATTAGTTTAATATTCCTTTTCGGAGAAAACTTATTAGAGCAAAAATTAAAAAATATTACTAAGGAGCTGTTACAATATGAAAAGAACTAATATAAAAATTTATTTCAATGATGAAAAAGGAAATAAATATTTTTATGGAAAACACTTTCACAATCCCCAATTGAAACTTTTAACAATTGATAAATTAATTGAAGTCTTTTATAAATTGAATGCTTATGAAGAAATTACTAAAACAATCAGATTTCGCATTTTTGACTTTAATTATGCAAAAGATTTCAGATGTAGCTTATCACCTAAAGAATTGAAAAATAAAAATGAAGATTTAATTCCACTTATACTAAAAGGAATCTCAACTTCTTTAACATTAGATGTAGATTATGAAAACGGTTTGACTGCTTATGGATTGAGTTATATTTCAGAATTACTCACTATTGATGAATTGATTGAGTTAGCAGAGCATATTGCTTATCCTTATTTTCAAGAAACAGATTGGTATTTATTTGATAAATTAGAAATTATTGAGTCCCCTTTAGGAAATTATTTAAAATGGCGAATTTCAACTACTAATGAAACACTCAAACTTGAGGGGGTGACAAGACTTAAAACTAAAACAAGAAATACAACTTCCTTATCTGATGTAAAAACAGCAAAAGATTTAAGAACTTTACTCAATGATTTGCCAGATGACTGGGAACTACCTAACTTGAATTTATAAAACATAGAAAAAGAGAATAAAATGGCAATTAAGGAAACAAAAATTGATTTGACTTTCAAATGTGAGCGTGGAAAAAATGAATACTATCATGCTAAAAACTTTCACAATCCACAATTAAAATATTTAACAATTGATAAATTAGTAAAAATTTTTAAAGAAGCAGCTTATTATTATGAGGACACTGTAATTGAATTCCCTCATGAGGTGTTCAACTATTCTGATGATTTATTAGGAGAGCTTGCTCTAGAGCAATTAAATAACCCTACTGAAGATTTGTGTTCAACATTACTCAAAGGAATTTCAACAACACTTGCTTATGATACTTCACCTTATTATGGATTAACATTAGACACCCTTGCTCCTATTGCTAAAACTCTTACAAAAGAAGAGTTATTTGAACTTCTTAATCATCTTGCTTTCCCTTACTATAGATATGGAGACTATTATATTGGTATCACAAATTTAGAAGTTGTTGAAACTGATTTAGGGGACTATTTTAAATGGTATGTTCAATTTGGAGATGGTGACTTTAGTAGTGAAGGTGTTACAACA
>ERZ773056.38-NODE-38-length-56384-cov-11.745619_pt1 | contig 56384 bp, 42 predicted proteins | sample MGYA00580857_ERZ773056 | MGnify/ENA primary metagenome ERZ773056 (study PRJEB29015, sample SAMEA2737996) | human oral metagenome | biome: human oral; feature: human-associated habitat; material: dental | place: China | collected 2114 ... | reverse complement strand
ATGCTCAACAATACACAAAATCTGCACAGGCTCTAACGACCGATTTGGGTTAAAAGTCAAGACGGCTTCGTTGTTAAATTTGTGGGCGTTACTAGCGATAATGATACGGCTAAACATGCCCGAACACCTATAAATAGTGGGCGTGAGTGTGCCAAAATGGGTAAAAACGTTTCGTTAAGAGCAACTTTTTATTAACTTTGCAATACGGATGTAGCCAATATCTCTACGTTCAGCTTAATGCAATGATACAAGAACTAACAATAAAAAACTTCTTATCGTTTAAAGATGCTACCACGTTTAGCTTTGAAGCAACAGACGACAAGGCTCTCGAAGACAATCAGGTGGTACAGATTGGCAATACCCGGCTGTTGCGCTTCGCCTTAGTTTATGGGGCGAACGCCAGTGGAAAATCTAATCTGTTGGCCGCATTCGAGTTCTTGTGGCACTTCTGGTTTAGCAGAAAACATGCGAAAGACGAACTCATCGGCGCGCAACCCTTTAAGCTCGACCAAGTAACCCCTAACGAGCCTTCCTCCTTCGAGATGCTTTTCTTCGTAGGAGACATGAAGTATAGGTACGAAGTTGTGTTAGACAATAAGAGGGTTTACAGTGAACGCCTGTCGTATTTCAAAACCACACAACCCGCATTGCTGCTTAACCGCACCTTAGATAATGGCGTTTCGGTTGTTAAATTGCATACAGACCTTAAGGTCTCGAAGGCTGCATTAGAAGAATTGTCATTGAGATGTTTGCCCAACATGTCGTTTTTTGCTGCGAAAGAAATGGTGAATGTGGCGATACCTTTCGTTGACAACGCCTTTGAGTGGGCTGAAACAATTGTTCAAGATGTTGTTATCTGGCCTAAAGATGACATATTTACACGCGCGGCACTTAATGTCCCTAACGACAAAGATCTAAAAGACTTTCTCTTAGAGTTTATGAGACGGTCTGACTTCAACATTTCAGATATAAGAGCTGAACGTAAAACCATTCCTTTACCAGCTGACAAAATAAACGGACTTATGCAAGACGGCAGACTTACGGACGAAGAGAAACAAATGGTTTTAAGCCAGGGGATCATAAGTCAAGTTTATATTGATTTCGAACATCAAGTAGTAAACGCACATGGTAAAGAGAAATATTCTTTACCTACAAGGGCTTTAAGTGACGGGACAAAAAGGGGCTTTGGGATTGAGACTGCTATTTACCAAACATTAGGAGAATGGGGGTTTCTTGCTATTGACGAGATAGAATCATCGCTACATCCTGAACTCGTAGAGTTTATCCTCACCCGATTCTTGCAGAAAGGAGGTCGTAGTCAGCTGCTAATCACCACACACTACGACCCACTTTTAGATGAAGTGGACGACATGTTTAGAAAGGACATGGTGTGGTTTACAGAGAAAGGGGAGGATGGCGCTACCCGACTTTATTCGCTTACTGACTTTAAGGAGCTGAACAAAATTAGTTCTTTCCGCAAGTTTTACCGCAATGGTCGCTTTGGGGCATTGCCTAACATTGGATAAATATGGCAAGGAAGCAAGCGCAAAAGCAATTAAAAGATCCAAAACCCGCCATCATTGGAGCGGGGATTACTGAACAATGGTATTTTAAACATCTGCAAACGTTGCGAAAGTATAGGGTAAAAATATGGCCACGTTACTTCGGACGAGAAAACGCGTTTGAACTAGACAAGCGCGTAGACAATGTGCTGAAAGACGAAGGCTTTGCCATTGTGGTGTTTGATGCCGATGTTTCGCAACGCAACGACAAGGAACGACAACTAGTGGAGCGCATGAAAACTAAGTATGCCAATAACAAAGATGTGCTGGTTTGCGATAGCTTACCTTCCATTGAGTATTGGTTTTTACTGCATTATAAGGATGCGGGAAGGCTCTTTAAGACAAGCAACGAGGTTGTTGAAGAAATAAAGAAATATAATTCACAATTCGACAAGAGCAAAAAGTTCTTAGAAAATGATAGTTGGGTAAAAGATTTATGTGACGGAAAGCGTTTATGGCAGGCAATAGAAAGGTGTAAGCAACAAGAAGATAAGATTAACAGAGGTGCGAGTGTATCTTATTCAAAGGTGTATAAAGCAATAGAACTGTTGGAGAAAAACCGCTAAGAGGAAGTTTTATACACTTTTATGTGAATGAAAAGGGTGCTGGTGGCGTGCAGTAATGCCGTAAGTATGTCTACGCCGGGGGTGTTGCAGTGGGCTTTATCGTTAGTGGGGTTCGGGCGAAAGGTTTGTTTGCTTAGTGTGAAACGAAGTATAGCATACGCCATTGGTCGATATAACGTTGTGGGTTTTGCACTTTATTGAATGTCAATCTGATTTATCCAGACTTGACTTCTGTCTTGGGTTGTATCGAAATTCTTCAACATAAAGCTCGCGTCATATCCAATCCGCTTATCGAAACGCAGCTTTCCGTTTACGTATATGCACACTTTCTTGTTCGTATCTACCATTTCAGGAGAAATGTTTACCGTGAAAGATTTGATACAAGACGTTTCTATCCGGAAGACATTGTCTGCATATTTTGCCATTATCTTGCCCGACTTACGCGGAAAATCGAAAGCCATCTTGTCGACATTCTTGGTTATAAGACTGTCTTTTTCGTTATATTCTAGCCATTGATTGATTTTAAAGTTCTTTTCTTTATGCCATGCCTTCCTGCTTGCCAACGTGTCTAGCTTTATGTTGGAAAGCCAATCTACGTGGCCATAACGATTGTCGTCAAACTCCCATGATATTTCTTTTGGGAAGGGGTTTCTTTGCCGCTGAAGAAGGTCGGCAAACAAAATCTTGTATGCAGGTTCTGATTCGTCAAACTCTGGAAACCAATGTGGAAAACCATTGTAACGATATTCCTTATAGTCGGCATTGATGCTGTTCATCAATTTGGTAAAGTCGTCATTGGCATTTGGCGGATAATAATAATCCTTATCTGTTGAGAAGTTGATGAACGAACGGTTTTTGATGTTCTCGACAAAGGTTCCGCCCGTGAAAACCTTTGGTTGCGTGTTGAAACCATAGAAGCCCGCAAAAGGCGTTGGCTGTTTCATCAGATACGAGAAAGAGCCTGTGGCACCATTTGAATGTCCTGTAATAAACACCTTGTTGTCGTCTACGTTGATTGCCTTTTTAACAAGCGTAAGTATCTTAGGCACCATAAAGAACCCTTTATCGGAGGTCATCCAGTTGAACTCTTTGCTGCCTTGTGGAAAGACAAGTATCACATCGTTCAGCTCGGCATACTTGGTGTAGTATCTGTTCCAATCGTACAGCACCCACGCGGCCAGCAGATAGTCGGTTAGGAGGTTGTTCCTAACTGCCCCATGTAGGAAGAACAGCAAGGGATAACGCTTTGCGGGGTTGTAGTTTGGGGGCAAATGAACGAGGAAAGCCGTTCGTGCCGTGTCGTTTATCACAAACGGAAGAGAATAGTCTTGTTGTTGCTTGGGCAGAAATCCAGCCTTTTTCTTAATCTCGCTGTACAGTATCTTGCCATCTTTCGCATTGTTCAACGGAGCTTTATCCACAACGTAAAACTCTTTTTCGAGGGCTTTTAGGCCGTCGTAAAAGGCTTGTTTGGCTTTCAAGGCTTTGATTTTCAGGTCGTCCCACCTAGGATCAGAAAGCAGGTTTGCATACTCGTCTTGGGCATACTCGCCAATTACAAGTTCCCATTTGGTCAACTGTGGGAGTTTTGAAGACAATTGAAATAGGCGGTTTAGATAATTAAAAGCCTTGTCTTTCTCGTTCAGGTAGCCAGCAAGAACAGATGCCTTGTAGAGTCCTATGTCTTCGATGCTGTCGGGGAAAAGGGCAAAGGCATGCTCGTACATAGCAAGCGACTTTTTGTAAGTTGCGCTGTCTGCCGACTGCCACATGGTTTCCAAAGCCGCTCGCGTAAGGCTAGAATAGGTTTCTTGCCCATGTAGCGGAATAGACACTAACACAGAAAGAAGCAAAAGATGCTTTACTATTTGTTGTTTCATTTTGAGCAGTTCCTCCTTTGTTTCTCTCCCGGGGTCGGAGGATTTCGCACACGAGAGGCTTTACTATTATCAACAACGCACACAAGCTTGTTTTATTACAAAAAGATACCGAGCAATTTTGAGTAATTGCTCGGTATCTTTTGGGGTATATTCAATTGTTAGTTGACAAGTTAACAAGTAGACAGGTTGCCAAGTCTACGAACCTTTCACGCAGATAACGCTTGCATGCTGCCAACTAAGTGTGCAATTCGAGCTTTCGAAAAGCCGAATTGGGTGGCGTGAAAGCGTGGTGAAGCATGAGCAAGCTTACTTCTTACCCTTCTTCTTGGCAGCCTTCTTGTCGGCGGCAGCCCAATATTTTGCGCCTTTGGCTTTCAGTTGGGCGGTGAATGCTTTGGCCTCGGCAAGGGCCTTGGCTTCGTCTTCGGGTGCTGCGTAAGCGTGTTTGTAGCCCTTAACCTCGTTCCAATGTCCGCGAGTAAAGTCGGGAACCTCTACGGGCATAAAGCCGTTGTCCATCGAGATGGAGCCAAGCTCGGCTAGGCAGCACCATTCGGCCAAGTCGTAAACGTCCATATCCAGTGGCAAGCCGTTTTGCAGGCAGTACACCAAGCGGCTGTCCATGATGAAGTCCATACCTCCGTGGCCGCCCACTTCTTTGGCCTCGTCGCCGTATTTCTTCACAATCGGGCTGGTATAGCGTTCAACAAGGGCCTTCATGTCGGCCTCTTTCAGGTAATCGTGTCCCGAAAGGTCGTCGCTAGAGGGCGTAACGCCGGCCTCTTTCATGTCTTTGGCCGACACGGCATAACCTTCCACGGGGTATTTGTTGGCAAATCCCTTGGTTCCCGTTAGCTGATACATGCGGTTATAGGGCTGGGGCGTCATCACGTTGTGTATAATTTCCATCACCTTACCTTGCTCTGTGCGGATGAGCGTTGTGGTTTGGTCGCCGTTGCGGAAGGTGTCGCAAGGCTCGCCAGAGTACTTTTCTGCTTGCTTTTTGCCGTTAAACGAGCGCGTATCCATGGCGATGAGGGTGCGCATGCGGTCGCCGCGGTGGATGTTCAGCACCTGTGCGATGGGGCCAAGGCCGTGTGTGGCATACACGTCGCCACGAAACTCCTTGTTATAACGCAGGCGCCAGCCCAGCTTGTCGTTGGGGCCGTTCTTCCAGTAGTGTTTCCAGAAGGGCGACAGCTCGTGGCGGTAGGCGCCTTGGGCGTAGATAACATCGCCGAAAAGTCCCTCTTGCGCCATGTGCAACGAGTTGAGCTCGAAGAAGTCGTAGCAGCAGTTTTCGAGCATGATGCAGTGCAGGCGTGTCTTTTCAGACAGGTTGATAAGTTCCCAAATCTCGTGCATGTTCATGGCCGAAGGCACTTCTATGGCCGCGTGCTTACCATGCGTCATGGCCTCTTTGGCCACGGGGAAGTGGTGAGCCCAGTCGGTAGCGATGTACACGAGGTCGATGTCGGGGCGTTTGCATATTTCCTTGTAGCCGTTTTCGCCGTAATAGATGTCGGCGGCAGGCATGCTGGCTTGCTTTAAATACTTTTGGCAACCCTCGGCACGGCTTTTTTCGTAGTCGCAAAGCGCCTTAATCTCGATGCCGGGGATGTGGGTCCAGCGTTCAACGGCACCCGGTCCGCGCATGCCGAGGCCAACAAAGGCCACGCGCACCACCTTCATCTTGGGCGTAACAAGGTTGAGAGCCGACTGTTGTCCTGCATCGCGTTGGGGAACATCGGTTACTAACGTGCCGTTTACGTTTTTGTATGGCCAGTTAAACTGCGCTTTCATCGCTTGCGGCATCAATGCGAGTGCCACAAACAATAGTTGTAATAGTAGGTTTTTACGTAACATATATGTTGTTAATTTTAATGTTTAAGTCTACCTTTCAATATAATATGGTGTGATACAAAGGCGTGATTGTTGGCCGCAAAGATAATAAAATATGCTGTGAATGCGTAGGAAATGTTCGGGAAAAAACATTTTTTCTCCCTCTCGGCGAGGCCTGTTGTGTTGCCACGCATAACCCAACGCCCCGCTAGCTGTGGGACTAACGGGGCGCGAAGGCTGTTTGCGCGTTGCGCCTGTTACAGCTTTTCGTAATACGGCAGTCTGTTCAGCGGCACGTCAATGGTTATCGTTCGGCCACCTTTCAGCACGCGTCCGCGGTCGTCTTTCCATTTCCCAGGAGGAAGAACTACGCTTCGGCTCGTGCCTGCACTTACCATCGGAGCCACCATATATCGCGCGCCGAGCATCCATTGGTCGGTTATTTCGGCATAACCGTGGTTAGGATAGGCGTATTCAAGACTTTGAACGATGGGTTCGCCCGTCGTAGCCGACTGGCGTGCGCACTGTAAGATGTAGTGGCCAAAGGCTGCATGCAGCTTGGCCATGGCCTTTACGGCTTGCAGATGTTGGGCATCGAGAATGCGCCACGGGGCAACCGAGAACTGCATCATGGGCATAAGGGCGTGAACTTGCGCCGAACGCACGATGAGCTGTTGGTCGAACTGACTGGCGTCGATGCCTAAGAAGGTGGCGAACGACCCGCCGCCAATCATGTCGGGGCAAGCATAGGCGTAGCCAAGCAGCCCTGCCGCAATCATATCGGGGATAAGCAGGCGCACGGCTTGCCACGAATAGTCTTTGTCGCCCAAGCGTTGAACAAGCTCTTTGCCACCCATTTGCCAACCTGCGCGGTATTCGTTGAAGGGAAAAGCAAGTCCCAGTTCGGCCCAAGCGCGTGTGTGGTCTACCGAAACGATGTTCTTTCCGCCGTGCGAAACAAGGTCGGTGCGGTGGTAAAAGTGGTTGTCGCCGCCATCAAACTTAAAGCCGTCGATGCCGTAACGTTGTTGAACATCGCGCAATAGGCCGATAAAATGGTTGCGGGCATCGGGGTTGGTGAAGTCGTACACGGCGCTTTGCCCATTCCACCATTTGATAATGGCCGGCTGCGAGGTGGTGTCGGCTAGTAGAAAGCCCTTTTCGGCCAGGTCGCGATATTCGGGACTGTCGGCAGAAACGAAGGGACAGACCCACAACATCACCTTAAAGCCCATTTGGTGTAGGCGTTTCACCATGCCTTCGGGGTCGGGAAAGCGGTCGGGTTTAAACTCAAAGTTGCCGTAATGTCGCTGCCAGTTGTCGTCTATCATGATGATGCCAGGGGGAAAACCGTTCTTCACGATGTCTTCGGCGTAGGCCAACACGTCTTTTTGGTTTTGGTTGTACATCAGTTCAATCCAAGTGTTGTATTGGGGCATGGTGAAAAACAGGCTGTCGGGCAACTTACCGCTGGGTGGGAAGTGGGCGTGCATGGCTGCGAGATAAGCATCGCGCAGGGTTGAACCCGCCTTTTGGGGGACGGTAATGGGTGCGAAGGGCGAGTCTAGATGCAGGTCGCCTTGGCGCACGCTGAATGTAAATGGGCGGTCGCTCCATACATATCGGCCTTTGTTGGAGACGAGTAGGGGCGACACTTGGTTGTTGTCGTTGCGGTTAAAGAGGTTGAACGCGGGCAGTTCTTTGCCAAATGGCATCTTCGAACCTAAGGCTGTGGCTCCGCCCCACCAGCGTTCGCCAGGCAGCGAAGGTATGCTTGTGGCGTGTTGTGCATGTAAAATAAAAACGAAAGCGAGGGCAAAGAGGAGGGTAAGGGTGCGATGGTGCATATTCTTTTTAAGGAGTTAAGGAGTTAAGGGGTTGAGGAGTTAGGGAGTTGAGGAGTTAGGGAGTTGGGGAGTTGGGGAGTTATGGAGTTGAGGAGTTATGGAGTTGAGAAGTTGAGGAGTTAGGGGGTTGAGGAGTTAGGGAGTTATGGAGTTAAGGAGTTAAGCCAAAAGCTTTGTTGCAGAGAGGCTAACACTCTTGTCAACTGGTCTACTTGTTGAGGGGTTAAGGAGTTATGGAGTTAAGGAGTTAAGCCAAATGCTTTGTTGCAGGGAGGCTAACTAATTGAGGAGTTAAGGAGTTAAGGAGTTAGGGAGTTAAGCCAAATGTTTTGTTGCTGTATTGGTAATTACAAAGGCACAACTAACCAATCAACTCGTAAACAACTTGAATTCACAAGGCATCTCACTCCCCTCTCCCCTTGGAGAGGGGCAGGGGGTGAGGCCGATTGTGGCAGGGGGTGAGGCCGATTGTGGTTAAGGGTGAGGCCGATTGTGGGCGAGTGGCTGAGGCTTTATCTTCTACTTCGCTACATATTCGAGGGTGAAGAGTGTTGTTCCTTTGCGCACAACCTCGTCTTTAGGCGTTATCTCTATACCGTCTTTCAGGTCAATTACCACCTTATAATATCCCGCACTCTTGGGAATGTTGAAACTGCCAGGTCCATTTCCCGTGTTGGCATACGTGGTGTTGAAGGCTGCACTGGGCAATCGAAGCGATTTTCCGCTGCGCGGATAGGTTACGTAGAAGGCAACATCGCCGCCCCAACCAAAGTTGTAGAACGTACCTTCGTATGTTCCCTTATCCGTGCGAGCCAAAGGTATCACCTTTTCGGCATTCCAAACGATGTCGGTTGCATCTTCTCTCGGAGCCAAACTCCAACCGTCCATGTAGATGAATTGAGGATAAGCGGAGGTGGGACAGGCGTAGAACTCGCCGTTAAAGAGGTCGAGGCGTGTATAGTATTTGTCGTTGGCGGTCTTCAATGTCCACATATCGTTGCCCACGCCGTCAAACAAGTCGGTGCTGCCTTTAAAGGGTGCAAGACTGAATGGAGCCGAGATGGTTTGACCTTTCTTCATGTTGAGCATTCCTTCGTACACGTAGTTGTTGCCCGGTTTGATGTTCAGTTTCTGTCCATTGACGGTGATGGCGGCTTGCATCTCTTGTCCATTGACCGTTACTTTTCCGTTGGCAAAGGTGAGCGACTTGCCATCGCCGCTTATTTTCACCGTGGTGCAGACGCCCTTTTCGAACTCGGCGCGGATGGTGAAGTGCCCTTTATCGGTAACGGGGAAACTCTTATTCTTGTCGTCGGTCTTGCTCATCACGATGTTCTTGCCGTCCCAAAGGATGTAGTTTCCTGTTGAAGGCTGCTTTAAACGGAATGTTCCTGGTGCGGTGCTGCCCCACATTCCCACATCGGGGTCTTCGCCTTCGGGAGCCGTCCACGTAAAGTATTGTGCGCCTTCGTAGCCAAATCCCTTCATGGCCATCTTGGTTTTGGGTACTTCTATCTCGCCATCTTTCCAATGGCCGGATATTGTTCCGAGGATGTAATAGTTTTGGGTGTCGCCCAATGGTGCCCAGAAATGTTTCTCGCCCTTGGTTAATTCGAAGGTAACGGGGTTGAAAGACACCTTGAACGAGGCGTCAATGTCGGCGCCAATCACGATAGAATCTTTGGCCATCGTGGTGATTTCGCCGCCTTTCGTGCCCCAATAAATACCCGAATTGTCGGGTGTCGCGGCCACAATTCCTTTGGCATTGGCAGGGAAGAAGATGTCGTCGGATGCCGAAAACTCATCGCCGTTCTTTGTTAGGGGGTACACTTCGCCCGTAGAAAGGAACAGATATAGCGTGGTGAACGTGGGTGCCGAGACGTTGGTTAAGTCGAAGTTTTGCACCAATTCGCCGTTGCGCGTGTTGTTCAGGCGCACTTGTAGTTTTAGGTTTTCGGCCTTAGCGTTCTTGGGCAAGGCCACAAGTAGGTCGGTATTTACGTGAAACGTGTCGCCCAACAGACTTTGTTGCTTGCGCACAAGTGTATCGCCAACGGCGTTGGTGATGGTTATCACGTATTGTTCTAGATTTTGTTCGTCGGTCATAAGTCCCGAAACGTTCACTTTGTCGCCATATAACAGCCCGTCTTGGGGCGTTACTTGTAGTTCCATGGCTGGTTTCGGACCGTTTTTCTCCGTGCTTATAGCGTTGTCGTTATCGCTACATCCCACCAGCGCGAAGGCTAATGGCAGCACGAATGCACAATAGATAGACTTGAACATAATGTTATAATTTAAGTTAGGCTTTTACGAATATGTTTAATTTGTACATCCATCGCAACACGAGGAGTACGAAAAGGCCCTGCATGGTTGCGCCTAGCACGGGGTAGAAGGTGCCAAGCAGGGGCTTGAATCCATAGAAGAACGAGTCGGTGAGCGAAGAAAAGCTCACGTATTCGCCCAGCACGTAGGCCACAAGCGAGTTGGTTCCGTAGAAACGCAGCCACGTTAAGCCGCGTGTATGGCCTTTAAGGTCGACCCAATAATAGGCTGCCGCCATGAGCAGGAAGCAGATTCCGCCTGCAAGGAAGGTCATCGAGGTAGACCAAATGTGCTTGATAATAGGAACAATAGGACTTAACGCGAAGGCCAAAACAATGAGGCCGACACCCGAAAGCAACAGGATGCGCAGCTTGCTTGTTCCCGATTTACTTGTGCGTAGTACCACGCCGGCTAAGTAACCCAGGTAAACGGTGGCCACAAAGTTAAGCGATGATAGAATCCAAGTGTAATGATAGGTTGCATCCCATTGCCATTGGTTGCCGTTCCATATTACTCCGTCGCGCCAACGACCCAGCACCTGCCGGTCTATCTCTTCGCAAATGTTGGCGTCGATGGTAAAATCCATCTGTCCCCAAATGGCAAACACGGCCACATAAGCCACCATGCAACTAGCAACAACGGCCAGTTGTGTTCGCCAAGAGGTGTAGACGAAGAGCAGCGCAACCACCACATAGCCCACGGCAATGCTTTGCAACGTGTTGCTGTAAAGGTGAAGTAGGCGGGCATCTAGGGCAAGCAGGTTGCCCTGAACCACCATGCCCAGTACCCAAAGCACCACAAATCGCTTGAGCAGGCGGAGCAAGAACCCTGCGCCAGCCTTGCTTTCGCCTCGCCGATACTTGGCCATGGAGAAGGGAATGGTAATGCCCGACATGAACATAAATAAGGGCATGATGATGTCCCAGAAACAGAAACCCAGCCAAGGCACGTGGGTTATCTGCCCATAAACCACCGCGCCGAATGTGCCTGGTGTTGGTTGGCAAGCCTCTAACCACTGATAAACCACAGGTTGGAACAGAACAAGGAAGGCCAAGTCCATTCCGCGCAAGAGGTCGAGCGACAAAAGTCGCGATGGTTTTGCCGCATCACCAGTACCATGGGTAGGTGTTGGTGTGGGTTGGGTTTGCTCACCACTGCCGTTTTGAGACGATGGTGCACCATTAAAAGGTGGGGTTGGATAAGTCATTTGCCTGTTTGGGGGTTACACTCGTTGTGTTGAGAAGAGGTTTTCTCGCTTCATACGATTGCTCAAAGGTCTACCACGGCCTTTCCTTCTTTGAGAAGACAAGGGTTGAAGTACCAGGTTTGGCATTCTTGTCTTTGGTCACATTCAGGGTGATATTTAGGTCGTTGTAACCCGTTAGTTCTCCCCAGGTCGTGTTATTGGCAAGTCGTACAGCGTATTTAGGATTTTCTTGCAACTTCTTATCTTTGTCGGGGAGCCACAATAAAAGCTTATACTTGCCCTCGGGCATGTTTTCAGGAAGCTTTAGCTTTGTCTGCATGTTGGTGGGTTTACCTGGTTTTACCATGCGGAAATCCAATCCCGTAGATACAATATACTCTCTGCCACCGTCAGTAGGACTAAGAACGAGGATGGCCAAACGGGGATTGTACATGCAAGCCGTACCGTAATTGTTTACCAAGAGGTTAACCGTTAGATCGCTTCCAGGTGCGTTTCGCTCCGAATATTCTACCTTTGTCAAGGCTAAACGATAGCCAAGGAACTTCTTGATTTTATTGAAATAACCACCAGTATTCCACGTTTTGAGCAGTTCCTTGTAGTAAGCGTCGTTCAAGAACGACCAATGCAAGTAGTTAACTTCGTTCCAAGCCTCTTCTCCTTTGGCCCATTTCACGCCCGATGGCGGCTCAGCCGTCTCGCCTCCAAGTGGCACATACAGTGCATCTTGCGCAATATAGCTCTTTTCTTTATCAATATCCTCATACGTGCCCATGTTCGTTCTGTCTGTCATAAAGGCGTCGTTGTGATGGGCGATGCGTGCGGCAGGCGTGTTTTTAAAGGCCGTATTGTCGTTAAGAGGTGTGGCATTACCCACGAAATCTTGCTTATACTTGGGCGTACGAACCTGTATGCACCGCTCAGCTGGCAGCACTTCGAGCCATTTATTCAGCAACTCGCGATAAGCCGTGGCGTTATTTAGCTTGTTGGTAGAGTAATACCACTCGCCCCATGCGCCGATAAAGCCTGCCTGAACACAAGCGATTACACCCACTTGCTTGTGCAATGTAGGTTTTATTTGGTCGAGATGACGCTTGATGATGTGCATGGGGGCATCGGCTCCATCTTGCTTAGCGGTGTAGGCGAAACGCAAAATGGCCTTCATTCCCGCTTCACGCACTTGGTCTAAGTCCACTTCCAACTTCGTTGCAAAGCCTCCGGGGAGGTCTTTGTCGCGGTAATCGTTTAGGTAATACATCAATTGCACCAACGTCTTACCCTCACTCCTTAGTTTCCTCAGGTAGCTTAGGGCCACATAGTCCTTGGCGTTGGATTCGTATTGGGTGAACAATCCGCGTTCGGGATTGGCTATTTCGTCGTTGCTCAGTTGATATGTTACCGTTTTCAAACCCGTTTCGGGGTTCTTCTTTGTGCCATTGTCGGGATTTTCCTCGTTTGTGTTGCTCCCGCATGCTAGGGCCAAAAAAGCTGCGGCCGCCAACAAAATGCAATGTATTTTCTTCATGTCGTATTGATGTTTTGGGCTTGGCCGAAACGAGAAAAGTCTCGGCCAAGCAGTTTTTTATTGATAACCAGGGTTTTGTTTCACTGCACCCTTGCCGTCGATAATGGCTGCGAGGGGTAGCGGGTACACCTCTTTATACTCCTCGGCGTAAGGCGAACCGTTTATTTTCTTTACCCAAGGGATGAGTTTATGATGACGGATGAGGTCGGCTCTGAACTGACCGTTCTCGCACCAGAACTCGTGCCAGCGTTCCATCAGTACGGCATCTAGCACCTTTTCGGGTGTGTTGAGGGTGTTGGCCGAAAGGTTTTCGATGCCGGCACGATGCCTAACAACGTTGATGAGGTTCACCGCCTCCTTCAAATCGTTGGCTGTTGCGCCCTGCTTTTGCGACAAGGCCTCGGCTAACGACAGGTAAACGTCGGCATAACGGTAGAGGATGAGGTCGATGTCCGATTTTCCTTCGGCGGCTTTCACCCTTGTGTCGTACCCCATTTTCAGAGCGATGGGACCCACGGCAAGGTCGGAGCCGTGCGTGTCGCGGTCTATCGTTGCTCCGGTAGAACTGGTGTACGACGTAAGCAGCTTTGTTCTTCGCACGTCTTTGGGCTCGAACGAGTCGTAAAATGCCCATGTGCTGGTTACTGTTCCCCATCCGCCGCTCATTCCGCCTTGCGCAAAGTCGGTGGGAAGCACCATCATGTGCCACTGGTTGATGCTGGGTCCATTGTACGAGCAAGGCAATGCGTAGATGATTTCTTTGTTGGCCGAGCCTTGTCCGCCCAGTTCGAACATCTTTACGTAGTCTCTTTGCAGCTGGTAGCCATACTTCGGGTTCATCAATTCGCGTGCCAACGTCTCCACCTTATTATAATAGTCTTTGCTTATCGGCGTTTCGTGCAGGTACAGGCGTATCAGCAACATCTTGGCAAACCCACTGCTGAACCGTCCATATTCCGCTTTGCCGGGCATGGGCAGGTGTTCGGCGGCAAACAAGAGGTCGTCTTCTATGAACTTCACTTGCTCTTCGCGCGTGAGCCTGGGCAGCGGTTGTTCTTTCAAAGGGTGCTTTAAAACGTCTAACGGAGCGATAACCAGCGGCCCGTACATGTCGTAGAGCGTGTAGGTAAGGAACGCACGTGCACAACGAACCTCGGCTTCGTAGGCCTGTTTCTTGCTTTCGGCGATGGGTGCATGGGCTATGTCGTCTAGCGTAAGCGTGCAAGTGCTGATCTTATTGATGTATCCGCCGCTGTAATCGGTGGAGTTGCGTGTGAAGTAAAACCACGTTATCTCTTCGCTCGTGGGGAAGAAGTTCAGTTCGGCGGCCATTTTCTGCGCCCCGAACTTACCCGACAGGGTGCCTGTTGTGCAGTCGTTGACGAACATCACGCCCCTTTCTGAGGGCGAGTAGATGCCGTCCCACCAGTCGCCGCGCAGTGGGCGGTAGCAGTTCATCACCAGTGCCTGCACGTCGCTCTCGTTTTTGGGGAAGTTGTTCGGGTTAATCTCCGAATAGTCTATGGGCGTAAGGTCTGAGCAAGCGGCCGCGAGTGCTAGCAAAACCGTGCCCAACAGTGTGGATAAGCCTTTTATTCTTTTCATCGTTGCAGTGGTATTGCGGTTAGAATGTTACGTTTATGCCCATGCTGTAGGTACGGGCGTTGGGATAAGCTGCCGCATAATAGTCGGTTTCGGGGTCCAATCCTTTATACGGAGTGATGCAGAACAGGTTGTTGGCGCTTAGCGACAGGCGCACGCGCGACAACACCTTGGTGCGCGAAATCCAGGCTTGGGGCAGTGTCCAGCCCAGGCTGATGTTGGTTAGGCGAACAAACCAGGCCTTCTGATAGTACCAGTCGCCCGAAGTGTAGTTGTTGTTCCATCCGTTAAACGATGCGGGTTGCGTGGTCGAGGGGTTGTCCCAGGTCCAGCGGTCCTTTATCTTTCGCAAGGCGTTGTAGCCATAGCGCGCCAAGTCGCCCCCTCCAAGTCCGTACGCCATCTCGGTGGGGTCCTGCATAAGTCGGTTGAACATGCCGTTGAGTTGTATGCTCAGGTCGAAGTCTTTATATCGCAGCGTGTTGGTTAACCCGGCCAGCCATCCTGGGTCTTGCGAACCCAGCAGCACGTTGTCAGCATCGTCGATGATGCCGTCGGGCTCTCCTGTCAGCACGAAACGTCCGTTTTCGTCTACCACGGGCTGGTTTTTGTCGTCGCGCTTGTAGCCGTTAATGTCCTTAATCACTATTTCGCCTGGGCGCAAGTCGGGCTGTGCCTTGGGCACTTCCTCGCCAATCTGTAAGATATGGTCGGCCAAACGCGAGTAGATGGGGCGTATAGGGTCGTCCACGCGTTCGTAAACGCCGGGTTTCCAGTCGGGCGTACGCTCTTTCCAACGGTCTTTATAGGCGGTGAAAGTAAAGTCGGTGCTCCATTTAAAGTAGCGTGTGTCGATGTTTTTCGTGTTGATGGTCACCTCAACGCCTGTGCTTTGGGTCTTGCCCACGTTGGCCATCACGCTCGTAACCTCTTGATAGGCGTTCAGCGGCTTATAGTTCAGCAGGTCGGAAATAACCTTATGGTAAAACTCAACGCTGGCCAGGATGCGGTTGTTGAGGAAACCCAGGTCCAAGCCCACGTTCCATTCGGTGGTGGTTTCCCATTTCAGGTCGGGGTTTTCAAGGCGCAAACGATATACGCCGATAATCTGCGAGTTGTCTTCTTTGTTGAAGGCGGCCCGTGCCGAATAGCTAGCAAAGGCGTTGGTGCCGATGTCCGAGTTGCCTGTTTGTCCCCAACTCAATCGCCATTTCAGCATGCTTACCCATCCTAAGGGTTTCATGAAGGGCTCTTCGCTCACGGTCCACCCCAGTGCCACCGAGGGGAAGTAGCCCCATTTGTGGTTACGTGCAAACACGCTGGCACCGTCGGCGCGCATGGTGGCCGTTAGGTAGTATCGCTCTTTGAGGATGTAGTTGGCGCGGAAGAAGTAGCTTTCCATCTTGTTTTTGCTATATCCCGACCCAACGCGCTTTTGTCCTGTGCCTGCATCTAGGTTGTGGTAGCCGAAGGCGTCGGTAAGGAAGTCGTTGTTGCCTGCCCGCGATGTTTTCAACTCAAACTCTTCGTAAGATGTTCCTGCCAACAGCGACAGCTTGTGCATATCGTTAAACGTGCGGATGTAATTGGCCGTACCCTCCAAAAGGTATTGGTTGTTGTCGTTGTTGTAAACGTCGGCGTTGCCATTGGCGTTCTTTCCGGCCAACGTGGTCTTGGGTTCGTAGGTTCCGCGGAAGATGTTGGCGCGGTCTAAGCCTGCGTTTAGTTTCAGTGTGAGCCCTTGCAAGGGGTTGGCTTCAAGGAAGATGTTGCCCAACAGGCGGTCGATGCGGCTCTCGTCGGTGTTGTTCAGCAGCGAGTAGGGGTTGGGTTGCGTTCCCAGTAGTGGGTTAATGGGGTATGTGCCCGTGGCGGGGTCGAAGGCTTTGATGTGCGGACCCATCTGCACGGCTGCCCTTATCATGCCCGACTTTTCCCATTGGCGGCCTCCAAGCTGGGCGTTGGCGTTGTCGATGCGTGTCAGCGTGAGGTTCAGGCCTAGCTTAAAGATGTCGAGAAACTTTTGGTCGATGTTGGTTTTTAGGGTATAGCGCGTCATGGCAGAATTGCGGATGATGCCCTTATTGTCGTAATAGTTGAGCGACAGCATGTATTGCGTACCCTTCGATCCGCCGCGCACACTTAGGTTATGCTCCTGCACCTGACCGTTGCGCGTGATGAGCCCCAGCCAATCTGTGCCTTCGCCCGCTGCCGCAATTTGGGCTTCGGTGTAGGGTTGTGTGTAGGCCAGTCCGTTTTTGGGCGATTTCAGTGCGTCTTCGAGCCGCTTTCCGCCCCACGGGCCAACGCCGTTTTCCCACACCCAGTATTCCCACGTCGACCTGTTTTTCTCCACCATCCACTCTTTTAGCGAAAGCATGTCGTAATTGTCAGAATACTTTTGGAACGAGTAGTTGTACGAATAGTCCACCTGTGGTTTGCCCTCGGCACCGCGTTTGGTGGTTACGATAACCACACCGTTGGCCGCGCGTGCCCCGTAAATGGCTGTTGCCGAGGCATCTTTGAGCACTTCCACCCGCTCGATGTCGTTGGGGTTGAGAAAGTTGAGCACGCCCTGTGTGCCAGGGTCCATGCGGTCGTTAACGCCCTTGGGCTGGTCTATCTTGGCAATGGGGAACCCGTCTACGATGTACAGCGGGTCGTTGTTGGCGTTAACCGAGCCAGCCCCGCGCACCAAGATGTCGAGTCCGCCGCCTGGTTGGGCCGAGTTTTGGCGCACATATAGCCCTGCCGCCTTGCCCGCGAGGGCGTGTGCGGCCGAAGCAACGCCAGCCAAGGCCACATCAGAACCTTTTACCGAGGAAATTGCACCCGTTAGGTCGCGTTTCTTCATCTTGCCATAGCCCACAACAACCACCTCGTCTAGCGAGTGGCTGTCTTCGCTAAGGGTGATGTCGAGCGAGGGCTTGGCCTTCACTTCTTGCGCCGTAAAGCCGATGTAGGTTATGGTCAGGCTGCTGCCTGCGGGCACTGTGAGCGAGAAACGGCCGTCGATGTCGGTTACGGTGGCCAGTTTCGAGCCTACCACCTGCACGCCGGCGCCTATCACGGGCTCGCCGTTGGCATCGTGAACATAACCCGTAACGTCGATGGTTTGCACCGGCGCAAGTGTCCTTAACGAGGGCGCGGCGTGGCTCTCGGCACTTGCCCGAAGGGGCAAACATAGCCCCGTGCAGCTTGTTAAGAGCAGTGCAAACAGGCCGTGCTTTACTTCATAGCGTACTTCCATGTTGATTTTGTTTTTTGTAATTAGAGATGTGATTGCTAATTTGGGTTTATAAAATTATGAATTGTTTGGAAGAACTGGTTAAAACACGCGCATTGTTTAAACAATATAAACATAAATTAGTTGCGATTAAGAGAGCGTGCGGCTTTTACGACGGGCAGCCAAACCACGTACGACCGCAAGCGGGGGCTGTGCGGTAGCTTGTTTTGCAATTCGTTTTCAACCCGATTGATACACACCCCAAAACTTACAAACTCATCAACTTATCAACTCGGCACCTCATTAATTCAACACCTCATTAACTCGGTACCTCATCCACTTGCCACCACATCAGTGCAACACCTTATCGCCTCATCACCTCGAGAGCATGCAAACGCCTCAACTTATCAACTCACCAACCCGCCAACTCAAAACCTCATCACCACGAGCACTTACATATTCCTCAACTTGTTAACCCACCATCTCGTCATCTCAAAATCTTAAAAATATTATTTTTATTTTACAACATCACTCCAATTTTCACTTCGTTCTAGCGAGAATGTTGGTTAAAAAGTGGGCAAAAAGCCACTATTTCTAGATTTTTTCGTTTTCCGTTTTGTCTGTTTTTGTGTGTGAAACCTGCATTTTGCACCATTTTACCTTTCTAGTTTGGTTGCCAACTCGTCTTTTTAAAAGCCCAAATACCCGATTTTTGCCCCCAAAATCCCACTTTTTAACGACCATTTTGCCCTTTTCGGCCTTGTTTTTCATGGTTCATAAAGGTTTTATTTATACCATTGCAGCGTATATTTATGCTTTTTGCCTTGCGTTTAGCGGCAAATCGCGCTGCATTTTGCACCAAAACGCCTTGCATTTAGCACCAAAACGCCTTGCATTTAGCACCAAAACGCATTGCATTTAGCACCAAAACGCACTGCGTTTAGCATCAAAACGCACTGTATTTAGCACCATATTGCACTACATTTAGCAGCAAATGGCCCAAAAACAGGTGCAAATGATGGTCTCTTTAAATAAAAATACATTTTGTGGTGTTCGCGGGTTAGCCCCTTTTTGCATCGAAACAAACCCTCGCGAGAATCGATTTTTTGCGGCGAGTGGGCGATTTGTGGGCAAAAAAGGCACTCACAATGTTAAAAATCAGGCTGAAAATTTTACAAAACAAAGGCGCAAGCGGCTTTTTGTTGGCGAGGTTTCGGGCTGAAAACCGCTCGATGCAGAAACGGGTATTGGTGGAGAAATGGTTGATGTTGTGTTTAAGCACCGAGGTAAAGACCCCCTGTGTGTGCAAGCCTTTGTACGAAATGGGCACTGCCGATGTGCTGAACTCCCTCACGGAGGTGCGTTGCGTTTTATGCCGAACCCACGTTTACAAATAGAAATCTCCCAGCGGCATGGCGAACCATGCAACTGGGAGAGGTGCTTGGGTTGACCCCTACAAACGCCGAAATTCGGCAAAACGGAGGTAAATGGAGCGTGGATGATGTCCGCTAGTCTGACTTGCGGCCAGGTAGCGCCGTTTATTCGGCCGTGAACCAAAGGAGGAACAACCCGCCGTCTACCTCGGTTAGCATCACCATCTCTTTCTCGGTGAGGGCTTGTATGCGTGAGTTGCCCAGGTGTATCGGACCCGGGGGTATTCGGGTGTCTATGTCTACGCGCTTGTTCTTAACGCTCCATTTGCCATTAGGGAAGTTCCACTGCATAGGAACGGTCACAGTAAAGTTGAACTTGAAGTTGGGCAGGAACTCGAAATGCTTTACGGCCGTGTTGACAAACATGTGGTAGGGGTTTGTGCTAGTGTGGTCTACGATGATGCGCGAACGCTTTTGGTCGGACAGCCACTTGTGTTTTTGCAAGCCCTGTGCAATTTGTTCGTCGGCGTATTGCTCTTCGGCAGCGGGCAAAGTCAGGTTTTTCACCTCGGCACTGGTGGCTCCGCTTTTCACTACCAGTTTCAGTTTTTGTTCATAACCGGCCAGCAGGGGCAACTTAAAGGTATGTGTTCCGTTCTTGTCTGCTGAGGCTTGGTCTAGTTCTTTACCCCTTTTAACGTCTAGAACCAGGCTTAGCGATGCCTCGGCTGGGGCATTGGCCACGCTCACGGTGGCGGTGTTGGTCTTGGTGTCTGCGGCCACTTGCACCTTCAACTCCTTGGGGTCGGGCTTCGGTAGGGGGACGTTGCTGTTGTCGTCGTCGTTAGAACACGCGAATAAGAACATGGCGCAAAGCAGCGCCTGCATCCATAGTAGGGAGCGAATTGCTTTTTTCTGCATAATGTTGTGTTGGTTTATGAGATTTTAGTTTGTGAGTTTATGAGTTTATGTGTTGATGAGGATATGGGTTTGTGGCTTTGTACGAACGTGGTTTTACGGGTTTCTGGAGATGTGGACTTGTACAGATAAGGGTTCGTTTGGCTGCTTGTTTGCTTGCTGGTGCGTTGGCATGTCGGCTTACAGACCGCCTACCGCCCCCTCGTTCCACAAGAACACTCACCCCTCTCTCTTGGTGGAGAGAGGGGAGGGAAGTGTTTTATTCTATTCTTTTTGTTACCGGTTTTGCAAAATATGTTCGGTTTTTACTTAGCAACGTCGTTCCCAAATTCGTCTTGCGTAACCCATGAAGGGTAGTTAACAAGCTTGGTTTTCCCCTTGTCTATCCTTATTAAGAAGTCGTTGTTGTTTTTAAAGTTGCTACGTTTAAGGTTCTTAGGGAAGATGATTTCTTTGACGGACCTTTCTTCCTGATAAATGTCGTCAATCTCAAGCTTGCTAACATTGTCTAGCTTGCTAAGGTCCAACACCTCGGTGGCCATTTTTTCGAGCTTGGCACTTGTGATTGTAGCAGGTAAGACAACGCGTTTCAGGTAGAGCGTATTCTTTTTATCGCCGAAGTCGGATATGCCAACACGATAGACATTGCCAAGTGCTAGCGAAACTGTTTTTACATTTAGGTGGCTTAAGTCTAACTGCTCCAACTTGCCTACGTACCTAAATGGTGCAAGTTGTAACGTGTCTAGTTGTGTGGGATATTTGGTTGTTGCCGTAATATACTTTTCGTTTCTCAACACCTTCAATCCTTTAACTTTCGAATAATCAACCAATGTACCTTCCTTGATATCGACGTCGCCGCTCCCAGCAATGGTCAACGACGTTACGGGGCAAGGTATATCTTGCGGTAGAAGCCAGATATATTCGGGGTTGAAGGAAAGGAGTTTGAGCCCGCTTAGCTTCTCTAGCCCAACCAGTTTCACATTGCCTTGCTTGGGAGCGTATTCTAGTGTTGAGCCATATAAAAACAAAGAGTCTAACTTGGAGTTAAGTTTAATCTCCTTAGTAGGGATAGCTTTTTCGCCACCTTGAATTATTGAGAGGTAGGTTAAGTCGCTCTCGCTTACGTCAAAGCTTAGTATATCCGTCCCTTCTTTTAAGCCATCGCTATTAGACACATGCAATCTGCGCAAGTATGGGTTTTTAACTTTAATGTTGGGTTCTTGCGATTTACTTCCATCTAGCTTTATCGAGCGTGCCTTAAACGAGTTAATGGTGGATGAATTAAAAAGACAATATTGGGCGTTTACTGTTGGCAGCACGTTTGCGGGAACTTTTGGAGCTGTTAAATTGCAATTCTTAAACTCCATCCATGTTATCTTGTCGTTCTTCGAGAAGTCGTATCCGCTTACGTCTATGGGCTTAAAGGGGCGGTTGGGAAACCAAAGCGTGTAGTCGAAATCGCCGCTTTCAAAGATAAGCCTCACCTCTTCTAGCTTTGTAAGCTTGTCTAGGTCGAGCATTTTTGTTATTTGCGCCTCGGTTATGTAAATGCTTTTCGTGTTTGGAAAGTTGCCTGCTCCCCACAACGTAACGTCTTGCCCCAGGCCTTTGAACTCGGCATACTGGTTGAATTGCAGAATATGCTCTATCTTTTCCGGCGGCAGGTTCTCTTCGTTTTTCATCTTTAAGAAGAGCGAGTCGCCGTTGGGCAAAAGGTATGCGAAGCCGTCTTTGAGGGCTTTTGCGTGGTAGAAGTTGATGATGCGTTCGCCCTCTTTGCGGTTAGCCTCGTCGGTAAGCTTGGGCAAATTGGCACGTGCCTGCTCAAAGCGGTAAGCTCGGGCGTAGTCGGTAACGCGCTCTTTGATGAATTCCTGGTATTGGGCGGTGTTCTCGTTCAGCTCTACATCGTCTTGAACGACGTTGAGCAAGTCGCCCTTTTGGCACGAGGCCAGTGTAAGTGCCAGGACCGTTGTGGCGGCCAGCGTGATATATGTTTTGTTCATTTTGGCTTTGTGTTAGGGTTGTGTCAACGTTTTTGCGGTTTCTCTAACGCCTTTAACATCGGTTAATTTGTCGATGGGTTGCTTGCGCATAAAGAGGTAATAGGTTTCTTGCGGCGAAGAAATGCGGAACCATGCGCCCGTGTTTGCGGGTTTGATGTACTCGATGATGATGTAATAGTTTTTCCAAACCTTCACGGCATCGCCGTTGTTGTCGCTAAACAACACGTCGAGCGGTTGGAGATCTACGGGCAGTTGGAATACCGCTCATTTTGCTAGAATGTGTTCGATTTTACTTCGCAACTTCATAACCATTCTCGTTTGTTTTAACCCATTTGGGGTAGTTTACCAATTCTGTTTTGGTTTTATCCACACTTAGAAAGAAGTCGAATTCGCCCTTAAAGTTGCTTCGTTTAAGGTTCTTGGGGAAGATAATCCGCTTAATTGGGTTGTCAAGATCATCATATATCTTGAGAAACCTAAGATTGTCTAAGCCCGTAAGGTCTAGAACCTCAGTTTTTATCGAGCTTAAATCAAGCTTTTCTATCGTGGTTGGCATTTTTATAAGCTCAATTCGGGGCATGTCTGGCCGGCCTTCTTGTGTGCCATAGGTCCATCCAAAATACAACTCACATCTTTTTAGCTTGGTGTGGCTAAGGTCTAACTTCTTAACGGGGTCGATATAGTTGTGGGGCTTAAGTGTAAGCGAATCCAAGTTTTCGGGGTAAATGGTGTTGTCTGTTATGAATTGTTCGACTTCTAGCTCTCGCAGGCCTTGCACTTTGGTAAAGTCTATCTGCGTTCCTACCTTGATGTCTGGCGGGCTGCTGGCAGGCAGGCTCAGAGATGTAACGGCGCAGGGTATGTCTTGGGGCAACATGGGCCACGTGTTAAAGTTGTATGCCAGTCGTTTCAGCTTGTTAATCTTGTCTAGGCCCACGATTTTCGCTTGTTTTTGCCTATTGCCCAGGCCTACTATCTCGAGGGTGTCTAGATACTGATTGAGCTTAATCTCCTCTACCTCATGTTGCTTGCTGCTTTGCTGATAAATAGAGAAATAGTTAATGCGGCTAGCACTAATGTCGAACGTGCGAAAACCCCTGTTGTTTGCATTATAATCGGTAGTGATGGTTAAGCTGCGCAAGTGGGGATTGGTAACTTTTATGTCGGGGTCTAGGATGTTGCAGGTCTCGAACTGCATTTTACGCGCCCTCGGGGTGTTGATGGTGTTTGCGTTGTATTCGCAATAACTTGCTTTAAACATAGGGAACACGTTTGTGGGCGCTTTTATTGCCGTGAGATCGCAATTCTTAAACTCCATCCATGTTATCTTGTCGTTCTTCGAGAAGTCGTATCCGCTTACGTCTATGGGCTTAAAGGGGCGGTTGGGAAACCAAAGCGTGTAGTCGAAATCGCCGCTTTCAAAGATAAGCCTCACCTCTTCTAGCTTTGTAAGCTTGTCTAGGTCGAGCATTTTTGTTATTTGCGCCTCGGTTATGTAAATGCTTTTCGTGTTTGGAAAGTTGCCTGCTCCCCACAACGTAACGTCTTGCCCCAGGCCTTTGAACTCGGCATACTGGTTGAATTGCAGAATATGCTCTATCTTTTCCGGCGGCAGGTTCTCTTCGTTTTTCATCTTTAAGAAGAGCGAGTCGCCGTTGGGCAAAAGGTATGCGAAGCCGTCTTTGAGGGCTTTTGCGTGGTAGAAGTTGATGATGCGTTCGCCCTCTTTGCGGTTAGCCTCGTCGGTAAGCTTGGGCAAATTGGCACGTGCCTGCTCAAAGCGGTAAGCTCGGGCGTAGTCGGTAACGCGCTCTTTGATGAATTCCTGGTATTGGGCGGTGTTCTCGTTCAGCTCTACATCGTCTTGAACGACGTTGAGCAAGTCGCCCTTTTGGCACGAGGCCAGTGTAAGTGCCAGGACCGTTGTGGCGGCCAGCGTGATATATGTTTTGTTCATTTTGGCTTTGTGTTAGGGTTGTGTCAACGTTTTTGCGGTTTCTCTAACGCCTTTAACATCGGTTAAAGTGGCGATGGGCTGCTTGAGCATGAAGAGATAATAGGTTTCTTGTGGCGATGAAATGCGGAACCATGCGCCCGTGTTTGTGGGCTTGATGTACTCGATGATGTAGTAATAGTTTTTCCAAACCTTTACGGCATCGCCGTTGTCGTTGCTGAGTAGCACGTCGAGCGGGCGTTGGTCTGTTGGAACACGGAAGAGTGCTTCGCCCACACTGATGAACGGCAGCTCGTTTGTTTCGACGATAATGCGGTTGCCTTGCGTGCGCCAAGTGCCTTTTACCATGATGTTCTTGTCTTCAACCTGCGATGCCCAAGGGCGAAACGCCGTTTGTTTTACCACCGAGGGGATGTCTATGTACACGTTGCCGTCTTGTGCGAAGTTGAATTTCGCCCCGTAAACAAGAGATGGTGTCTTGGTGAGGAAGTCGTTAACGAAAGTTGTTCGGATGGCCAATTGGGGTATTTCGAATTTACTTTCCGATTCGCTTGAATAGGGCGACATTTCCCAAGCGGTGTTGTTGAACAGGGCCTTGTCTATGGGTTGTCGGCTAACTTGCATGCCGTCGAACCATGCTTGCCCCATGTTGCGCAGGTCGGGAAATTCTGTTGGCGAGCCGCCTTCCAGCACCGAGCCTCCGTTAAAGAAGTCTATCATCATCACGCGGTCGCCTGCGTCAACGTATGCGCGTATCATGGCCACGTTGTCTTTGGTTTGCAGGTCCATCACCTTCACGCGTAAGGTGGCATATCCCACGGGTGTTTTGGTGTCGATGATAACGGTGTTGGGGTCGGTTGGCGATGTTTTCCACTTGCCCCTGCAAAGGAGGAATTGGTATTTCGTAAGCGGTGGATAGAAGATGAGCGTGGAGGTGCCGTCTCTTTGCAGCTCCATGCCCAGCCATGCCATAGAGTAGAGCATGCCTTCGAATGGGCCAGAGGCCTTATTGCTGAAGTTGGTGCTGCTCCACGACTCGTTGGGAATGTTCAAGTTCACGTCTTTAAACCATGTGGTGGAGGTGAGTTTCTGCACCACGGGGTTGTTCAGGTCGGGTACGGAGGCCTCTTGGTGTACGTCTATAACGTTGCGTTGGTCGCATGCAGCGAACAAAGTGGCGAGCGACAAGGCCGCCAAAACGATGTGTTTCATTATATGCGGGGTTTTAAATGTTAATTTCTATGGCCGCCGATAGATAGCGGCGAGGCTGTGTGAAGCGTGCGAGCGACTTGCGCCCGTCTTTAAAGAAGAGGTTGATGTTGCCCAGCAAGGCGGGGTTGGTGAGCTGCCGCAGGTCGTCCCAGCGGTGATATTGGGTGTCGAAGAGGTTGTACACGCCCGCCCTCAGCGTGATGTGGCCACCTATTTTATAATAGGCATAGAGGTCGAAGGTGTATGCGTTCTCTAAAAATGCGGCAGGAAAACGGCGAATGATGTCGCGTCCGGAGGCGTCGCGGTCCCAAAATGTGGTTTGCGAAATGGGCTTGGCGAAGTGGAAATTCATCTTGGCGTTAACCTCCCAACGCTTATTTGCGCTGGTGTAGGCTAGCCCAATGTTTCCTGCAAGCGGCTGAACGCTGAGCATGCTCATGCCCGAAGACGACTCGCCCTGTGCGTAACTCCACGCCGACGACAGCGAAATGCCGCGCAAGACGGGCCACCAAGCATCTGGATATAGTTGCAGGGCGGCATCGAAACCTACGAGGTGGGCGCGGTCGCGGTTAACGTTGGTTACGTAGGCCAGGCGTTTTTCTTGCGGCATAAGTGGCTGGCTCACCGTGAGCAGGCCTTGCCGAAGCTCGATAAAGTCGGAGTAATGGTTGTAATAGGCACTGAACATGTAGGCCAGGGCATTGGTTTTGCCCGTTATTTCCAACTCGTGATTGATGGACTTTTCGGGCTTCAGGTCGCGGTTTGCCATTACAAGGAACGATGGCCACGTGCTGTAGAACTGGAAATATTGCTCTTCGATGTTGGGTACCCGATAGCCCGTGGAGAACTTGTAGGCCAAGTTGAGCCAGGGCTTGGGTGTGTATGCCAGCACGGCCAGTGCCGAAAGGCCACCCTGGGTGTTGCGTATCGGACTGAAATCCATGTTCGCTCCCTGCACGTTTTGCAGCAGGTAGGCAATGTAGCCCGTGTTGCGCGCCTGCGTATCGGCATCGTCGGTTGTGCGGAAGAGGTCGTAACGCAGACCCAGTTTAAGGTTCAGCACGGGCGAAAGCGTGGCTTCGTCTAGCAGCGACAGGGCCAAGTTGAACCGCTTGATGGGGTTTACAAAGGCGTAAGCTTCGGCCGTGGTGCCCATGTTCTCGCCCAAAAGGTACACCTTTCCATGCTTAACGGTGTAGCCGTCTACGTTGTTTGCGGCTACGGGATTTTCCACATCCACGTTACGTGAGCTGTAATTGCGCAGCGAAGTGGTGGCGGTTAGGTTCAGGCTGTGTTGGCCTAGCGCGCCAAGAGGCAGTTTACGGGTGTCGGCCGAGAGGCGTAACAGGGCGTCGCCAATCTCTTGTGCGCGGTATTTGTCGCGCTTGCCCTCGTGCAACAGGGTCATGTCGCCGTTGTGCTTGTCGAAGTTTGGACGATAATAATCTGTCCACGTAGTGGCATCGAGATACGAAACCTGATAGTGTAGCCTGGCAGCGAACTTCTTAACCAGTGCTTCGTCTGACGTGAAGCGGTAGCCGGCAGAAGCCTGTCGGGTGAGCGATTGGTCGTGCGAATAATAATAAGGCTTGCCTTCTGCCGTGAAAGCGTCTATGGGTTCGAGTGTCCAAACCTCGGCATCTGCCTTTCGGTTCATCGCGTAGAAGGCCGCATCAATGCGGTGGTGCTCGTTGGGCGCATAGGCAAGTTTGGCCAACCAGGCGTGTTGTGCAAAGGAGGTGGGGTCTGTTTGGGTAGAGGTGATGTTGCGGGTTCGCGCTCCGTGTGCGAAGTTTCGCAACTCGTTGCCGTCGCGGCGGGTAACCATGAGCAACGCTTCCCATTGTTTCCACAGGGCTGCTGCCCCTCCGATGAACGAGCGTAGGTTGTCTTTGCCGTTATATCCTGCGTGGGCGAACCCTCCCCATTGGCCTTTCGTTATCAGGTCGCGTGCGTTTTTGGTGTTGTAGTTCACCGTTCCGCCCAGCGCACCGTTGCCAGATACGAACGAGTTTGCACCCCTTTGTATCTCTACCGATGAGGCCAGATAGGGGTCGAAGTCTATCCGCGAGGCGTTGGAAAGGCCATACGAGCTAAACACGACATTGTCTTGGATGTCGGGTTGTAATATTCCGTCTACGCTTATTGCCACCCTGTTGGCCTCTACACCGCGCATGGCGAAGCCCCGCATGCCGCCGCGCGACCCCGATATCGACACGCCCACAGAGGGCATGTAGCGCACAAGGTCGGTCATGTCGGCAGGCATTTCCACCTTAAGCTGTTCTGCCGTTTGCTTAATCATACCCACGGCACGCGCTCCGCGATTGGCTTTCACCACCACTTCTTTGATGTTGTGCGCACGTGTGGTGTCGTTAACAACGGCTTGCGCGCAGACTGTTGCGGGCATGAAGCACGCCAACAAGAGTGGTAACGCAACCCAAAGGCCCAGCACGCGGTGCGCCAACGCGGCGCGGATAGTTTGCCCACTAAGGGCATCGGCATTTGTATATGAATGTCTTTTCATCCGTTTATCAGCGTTAGTTTCTTGGTGTAGGGCTTCATCTTGATGGTTCTCCCGTCGGCATTGAAAGGCGTTCCCACCGCTATGGGAGCTTGCGCGCCGTCTATGAGGATAGACTTGAGGGCAAGTTCGAACGTGGGTTTCGAGCCTTTCTGCGTTTTTCCACCGGGCAACAATATGCTGCCGCCATCGGTTTGCGTGAGGTTGAAGACGAACGAAGCCGTTGTTTCGCCCCAATTTAGGAACCTTGGCGGCACGCGCTTAAACGTTAGAGTGTGCTCATTGGCGCGGTATTCGTAAAGCAGACCGCGCAGGGGAATGCGCAAAGTGCCCTCCGTTCCACCGTTGTCTGTGGGCAGGAGCAGTTCGGGTTGTGAGAAATTGGCCACCTCGTTGTGCAGGTCGAACCACAGGTAGGTGTTGCTTTCGTCTATCACGAATATCTTCGAAAGCAGCAAAGCGTTGTCGGCATCCATCTCAGAGGGTTGCGCCTGTTGGAAAGTGTCGTTGTCGTCTAGCTCCCGACCGATGCACCCCGAAAGGGAAAACAATAGCGAGAGCAGTGCGGCTAGCAACTTAAAGTGCGGCGTTTGGCTCATTTCTTAGGTGTTAGGGTTATTTGTTTAAAGGGTTCGGGATAGCTTGTGTCGAACGTTTTGTCGGCATACGAGGTTAGGAATTGCTTGATTTGAACGAACAACCCGATGCGGGGCTGGCTCAAAACGAGGTTCTTGCCATTACGTTGATAGGTAAACTCGTAGTACCATTCGCGCTTCACATCACCATACCCATCAGAGAAGTTGGAAGTATTCTTCATTGGGATGCGGAAGAATATCTTGTTGCCGTAGGTGGCGTAGCGCATGGGCGTTTCGCTCATGTTAGCTTCGAGCCAGTCGCCATCGCCGTTGAAGCGTTTGCTGTATTCCTCAACGGCAGGCAAAAGAAAGAAACGTTGGGCCTTCACAGTATTGTCGGCATTAAGCGTAAAGTCGAAGGCGAATTCTTTCATCGACTTGTACACGCCCTCGTTCAGGTCGGCAACGTTTTCTCGAATGCTGTCTATGTCGAACGTCCAGGTCCATTGTGTGCCGGTGATGTCTTTGGGTGGAGCTTGTGTTTTGCTGCTCAATTGGTCTACATACTTCTGTGTTTCTTTGTCTATCTGCGCCACAAGTCCTTTCAAGCGTTGGTATCTTTCGCCGCTACGCAGGCGGTAGGGCAGCTCGTAGAGCGTGCTTCCGCTCGAGATGAGCAACTGGTTGCGCGCTATGTACATGTCGAACAGCGTGTTTTGGCTCATCTTCGAAGGTACGTCGCGGGCGTCTCTGTTAAGTCTTACGGCAATTTGCACCAGTGTTTGAAAGGCGCGGACGTCGTCGTCGGCCAACAGATTGTGATCGTCGGTTACGAGATCGCTGAACACTAGCTGGTTAAACTGCTCCTCGGCTTTATCTGGCGACTCGAAGGCAAGGTTGAAAAGTTGGTCGAATTTGTCGGCCAGTTGCTGTTTGGCCACAAGTGCGCGCTCGTTCTCGTCTAGTTCGGATGTGGTGCAGCCTACAAGGAAAAAGGCGAACAGACCCGTAAATGCGATGGCAAACCAGCGCTGGGCTTGGATGAGTGCATTGTTTGAGTTTGGCATAGTTGTTCTATTTTTTATTTAGTTTATGGTGATGTAGTTGTCGGTTCTGTTATTTAGCTGCTTCGACATTCACCACCACAGGTAGGATGTTGGGGAAGATGCGCAGAACAAGCTTGTTGTCTTTCCATGTTCCTTCGGCAGTAGCCCTGTCTGTTTCAAAACCTTTGGGGTCGGGAATGGCTATGCCGCCAGGTGCTTGCCCCGGCTTTACGCTTTGTCCGTTGTGCGGTGTGGCCTTAAAAAATCCCTTTACCGACTTAAGCAGTAGCTCGCCGTTTTTCCCTGGGGTTACGTCGAGTGTGAAATCAACGGCCATGTCGAAAGGCATGCGCGATGCTAAGGGCTTGCCGTCTTCGCCGAGGAAGGGCGCGTTGAAACCTTCGTAGTGCAGGCGCACTTGTTGTGCATCGGCCACACGCTCTATATATAAGGTGTGCGGCCCTTCGGCCATTTTTTTTGTCCCCATTGTAGGGGCGATGGTGGCCTTGTATGTGCCAACCATGCGGGTAACGATGCTGTTGTCAACTTCATTGTCGTCCGTACTGCTGCAAGCGGTGGTCAAACTCATGCCCATGACGAGCATAAGGAGCAATGCAGAAAGGTTTTTAATACTTATAGTTCTCATATGTTGATTGTTTTTTTAGCCCAACTTGCTGTTGGGGAAAGGTGAATAATGCTGGCTGCTGGGCGGTAAAACGCCTAATTTGCTATGGTTTCGGTGCAGGCGCAGCCATTTCTCATGCACCGATAAGCGGTTAAGGTGTGGGCATTTGCTTTTTGCCTTGCCACCTGATTTTCATCGAAACTGGCAACATCAGGTCGATAATGGCGTATATTTCGCCTTTCGATTTGAGGTAAAAACCCTCCATTTCGGCATCGTCGCTTTCGGGAAGCGGCAGCCCGATGGTTTTTCCGTGGTCGCTCGTATGCACCGAGCCGTCTTTGCCTGCAAGGCGGATGGTGTCGCTAGGCGTGTCTGTGAGCAATAGTTTCATGTTTATCGACATGTAGAGCGGCATGAACTGGGTGTGGAAATCAACCACACGGAGTTGCAACCACCCGTTGTTGTTCGCTGTGAGCGGCACTATTGCATCGCCGCCTGTGAAGTAGAGGCGAGGCGTTACGCGGTCGGCATCGTAGTAAATAAGGTCGAGCCGCGAGTCGTACAGCCCTGCCACAAGTTTGGCTTGCGCTTGGGTGTGCAGGTTAGAGTCGGCATATTCGTTGCGGTTGGGCAGCAGTTGGTCGGCCCGTTCCAGGTCGGGCGAGTGCATGTCGTCGGTGCATGCCCCCAAAAGCGTTGTTGTAAGGAGGGCAAGTGCAAGCCCAATGGCCGCCCCGCGCAGTTGGGATATGTTGTGTGCAACCATCGCTAAGCCCGTTTTCGCGCCACCATCGAGATGGCTTGGATGTTCTTGTCGTGCTTCCTAAATATGCTTCGCATGTGCAAAACGCGTTTCTGGGCAGGGGCATTGCGAAGCATGCGCCATACGATGCGCAGGAAACCGCCCCATCCTTCGTCGGCCACCACGCGGCGCCATTCCAGCAGGTGCATCGGACTTTGTTTTGTCCATACCACCTCGAAGCCGTTTTCTTCAAGCACGGCGCGCCATGCCGAGAGCGTTAGTGGGCGCACATTGGTCTTGATGCTATGTGCAAGGTCTTTCTCAATGGTGCGTTGTAGCTCGCTACCCGCATCGTCGGGGCAGATTACGATTTCGTGAATGGCGTACAGTCCGCCCGCTTTCAGCAGTCGTGCCGCCTCTCTTACGATGGCGTTTTTCTGCGGTGCGCTCTGCATGGTGAGCATCGCCTCGCCGTACACCTTTGTTGCGCAGGCATCGGGTAGCCCTGTTTGTGCGGCATCGGCCGCCACTACGCGCATGTTGGCATAGTTTACGTTGTGCCGAACACGGCTGGCGGCCTCTTCGTTCAGCTCTACGGCGGTGTACGAGTGTGGCTTATGGGCTACGGTTAGGCGGGCCGTTTGTCCCAATCCTGGTGCAAACTCCACCACGTCGTCCGTCTCGTTGATGTTCATTGCCTCCAACATTTGGGCGGTAAGTTCGCGTCCTCCTGGTCTAAGCACCCTTTTTCCAAGTTTGGCAAGCACCCAATGGCCTTGCTCCATGTTCATTTTTTTCTCGGTCATGATGGTTATATGTTAAGTTCAACGGTGTAAAACATTTCTGTTGATTAAGGCGGCAAAGCCTACATTTGCCACGTTATACCCCCAAATATGCAGCGCGGCTGGGCGGGAATGAAGAACGCCATCTGCTTTGCAGAGAAGTTTGGGAAGGGGATGGGCGGGTTATGTATCTCGTCGCTGATAACGTAGCTGGAGGCGTAACGGCTGTTGGCCACGTTCTTCATCTCAACGTACAGGCTGATGTTTTTGCCCAGTGCGTAGGCTGCACGCACGTTCCACACGCGGTATGCGGGCTGAAACATGGTGTTGGTGTGGTCGATGGGGGTTTCGCCTGGTTTCCATTCCACTTGTGCCGCAATGCTAAGACCGCACGAATGCTCGTATTCGGCCGACAGGTTCAGATAGTGTTGGGGTATGCCCGCCAGGCGTTTGCCCTGGTATTTGCCGCCGCTGAAACGGAAGTCGCTGAAGTCGTACACTCCGCCAAGGGTCAGTTTACCCGCGTTTATGCCCCACGGATTGTCGGCAACAACGGCGTTTAGCCCCACTTCCACCCCCTGATGTAGGGTAGTGGGATAGTTTTCGGTGCGCTTAATGCCGCGCACGTAGTCTTTCACTTCCAGTATTTCGTTGTGTACCCACGAGCGGTAGGCGGCCACATTCCACGAAAAACGTGTCGTCCGTCCCTTGCTTCCCAGTTCCAAGGTGGTGGCCGTTTGCTTGTCTAAGGCAATGGCGTAAAGCCGCTTAGGACTGGTGTTGATGTTGGTTGTTACCTCCGTGCCAACCAGTTCGTCGAAGGTTGGCGGCTCGTAACTTCGGCTTAGGTTGCCAAACACCTGCACGTCTTCGCCCTTAAAGGGACTGTATATCAGTCCTATGCGCGGATTGAAGGCCGAAAAGTGTTGGTTGAGCGTTGTGCTTTGCGAACGAAAGTAGCGGTACTTTTTCGACATGTGGCTGTACCACGGCCGAAGGTCGGGTTGTGGAAAGCGGTCGCTGCTGTTGCGCTCGTTGTACACTAGGTGGGCATCGGCAACGAAATTGAGTTTCGAAGTTAGCCTAATCAGGTCTTCGGCAAAGAGGGTCAGGTTGCGCGCTTGCAGGTTGTCGTGGGCAAACATAAACGATTCTAGCCCGTCTTTGTTGATATAGGTGCGGCGATCTATTTGTCCTGCCGATGCAACAAGGCCTGCACGCAGGTTGTGTTTGCCTGTGTTGAGGCGGTAGCTGACGGTCAGTCCGCCATCGTGATGGTACGAGTGGGGGATGGAAATGGTGATGGGGAACACAAATTGGTCGTCGGCATATTGGTAATACACGGCAGCCACGAGGTCGCTGTTGGCGTTGAAGCGGATGCCTGTGCGGTTGGCCACGCGTATCATGCGCGCAAAGCGGCGTGGCTTATCGCGCAACACGTTTGGCCCCATGCTGAAAGGAAGGTCTACGCCAGCGTTAACTTGCTTGGGGTTGTCCATCAGTTGCTGCATGTTGAGCGGTCCCGGAAACTGGAATTTCAGCCAGGTGAAGTGCAGGTACGTACGATTTTCCACATGCCCATTAAGGTTTTTCAGCCCATAGTTGGCCGCAATGCTCCATCGGGTGTTGTGGTTGTAAAGCCGGTGCCCGTCTTGCGCGCTGTACGACGTGCTTATGTGGGCATCGCTTGTTTGCCAACGGTAGCCCATACTTGTAGCCACAGCCCTGTAACCATAGCTTCCGCCTTCTACCTTTACGAGCGTGTTAGCCCCATGTTGCTTGTTGGCCGTGGGCGAAACGAAGTTGATGGCTCCGCCAAGGGTGCTTGCACCGAAGTTTAGGGCGTTGGCTCCTTTAAACACTTCAACGAAATGGGCCGTCATGGGGTCCATCACGCCGATGATGTACGAGCCGTCGGCAAAGTTTACGGGTATGCCGTCTTGCAGTAGGTACACGCCTCGGCGTTGTGGGTTGCTCTGTATGCCCGAACCGCGGATGTTGAGTCGGGGTTGGTCGTTCAGACCGAAGAACTCTTGAATGATAACGCCTGGTTGCATGGCCAACGCATCTTTTAGCGTGGACAGCCGTTGCCGTAGGGGCGACATCTGCACCAGCGATGTGCTTCCGGCAATGAGCCGTTGCTCGTTTAGGGCTTGTGCCACGGTGGGTTGCGTTAGCTGTCGGGGCGCAAGCACGTCTACTTCTTTGAGGTTTACCACGCGTGGCAGCGTGTTTCGTGCCTTATCGGCTTGGGTGCTGTCGTTGTCTGTGGCACTTGGCAGGGCATGGTGTAGATGGTATGGTGGCCTTACCGCCATGCAACTCATCACGGTGAACCAAAATGCTAAACCAAGCTTCAAACGTGCGTCCATCTTTTTTGCTAATTTTGCGGCAAAGTTAGAGTCGCAAACCCATAAGAAAAGTAACAAATGTTACCGAAAATACAAAATACCTAGTTTTAGGTAGGCTGCTGAGAGGAGGGGAAAAGTGGGGGTGTTGCCGCCTGTTCGCAAAGCGATGTCGGCAGATATGTTTCGTCTGTCTTTTGTGTCGTTGTGCGTATCTTTCTTAGTTGTAAAAGTTTACAGCCCTAACGGCTAGTATGTACGTAACCTTACTAGCACTCAAATGTGCGAAAAAACACACTTTCGTACTTGAGGCTTGCAAGCGTGGTTTCGCACTTAGAGGGGAAAAGCTGATACAAAGACCGCCCAAAGGCGTGATGTATTGCTAACACATAAACTCTCGAAGACCATCCTGTTGTCGGGTACCTCAACCCGCAAACGCATCAACTCGAAAAGTTAAATAATTGCTTTTGTTTTACAAAAGGGCTCTATGTTTTGCGTCGTTCTAGCAAAGACAAAGGTCGAAAAATAGGTAATTGGGCACTATTTCTTATTTTTTATGCCTTCTGTTTTGTCTTTCTTTGAGAAAACAACTTGCGTTTTGCACCATTTTGCCTTTCTATTTTGGTTGGATGCTCGTGTTTTCTTCAAGTCCAATTGCCCCCATTTTACCACTAAAACTCCGTTTTTTAACCCCTGTTTTGCCCTTCTCAGCCATGTGTCTCATCGCTCTAAAAGGTTTTGTTTATGCAATTGTAGTGGATGTTTATGCTTTTTGCCTTGCGTTTAGCGGCATTTCACCCTGCGTTTTGCACTATTTCGCCTTGCATTTAGCACCAAAACGCACTGCATTTAGCACCAAAACGCACTGCGTTTTGCGGCATATTGCACGCCATTTAGCAGCATATTGCACTATATTTTGCTGCAAATCGCCCAAAAACAGGTGCAAATGGCGGTTTCTTGAAATAAATATTCATTTTATCGTATTCACAAACTAACCCCTTTTTGCATCACAACCAACCTTCGCGAGAATCGAATTTTTGCGGCAAGGTAGGCGCTTGGTTGGTAAAATGGCAGCCATAATGTTAAATTTTGTGCTTAAAACTTTACATAAGCGTGGCGAGCGTGGTGTTGTTGCGGTGCGTTTCTTTTCTTTTGTTGTGGGGTTTCTTTGTGGGGTTAGCCTTATTTGCTGCACTTTGGGTTGGCTTTTCCCCATTGTGTAAGGTTAACCTTGCCTGTCTACCCAGGCTGGTTTGTCTAGTTAGTTTAGTCTGTCTGGTCTTTGTGGTGTTGGTATTAGCATGGCTGGTTTGTTAAACCATGCGATATGGTTTAAGGCAGGTTCTATAAATTACCTTTGCTGTATTTTTAGCTTTTACCTGAGCAGATTTTGCTTACTTCTTGAAGGAGCATAGTGAACTATGCGACTGAAAGAGAAAGCGAAAGATGCCAGATAAAAGCAAAAAGACAGTGAAGAGCAATACAAGGAACATCAATTGAACCTTTGCGGGGATTTTTTAGAACATGCCTATATCAACGGCATGCCTGCGGCCTGGCATTCGGCTCGCATTTCGTCGCTCCAAATGCTAGCTTGTATTTCGCCCACGTGTGCTTTCTGCAACAATACCATGCACAAGCGGCTTTGTCCGATACCGCCACCGATGCACAAAGGCAGTTTGCCCGACAGCAACTGACGATGGAAATACAATTCCGCACGAGTCTGCTGCCCCATCATTTCTAACTGCCGCAATAAGGCATCTGCATTAACGCGAATACCCATCGACGACAGCTCAACCGAACGTCCCAGCACAGGATACCATATCAAGATGTCGCCATTAAGACCCACGTGGCCGTCTTCTGCCAATGTCGACCAATCATCATAGTCGGGCGCGCGGCCGTCGTGCCGCTTGCCATTGCTCAATTTACCGCCAATGCCAACGATAAACACCGCCCCATATTTCTCGCAAATGGCGTCTTCGCGCTCTTTCGGCGTAAGATGGGGGTACATTTGCAACAATTCTTCGCTGTGCACAAAGTGTATTTCGGGCGGCAAGAAGGGCTGCATGGCAGGATAGGTTTCGCAAGTGAGATACTCGGTGCGCAATATCGCCGCGTAAATTCGGCGCACGGTCTGTTTCAGAAAGCTGAGCGTGCGCTGTTCGGGGGTGATAACCATTTCCCAATCCCATTGGTCTACGTACAGCGAATGCAGGTTATCCAGCTCTTCGTCGGCGCGAATGGCGTTCATATCCGTGTAAATGCCGTAGCCAGGCTTTATCTTATATTCGGCCAATGTTAGGCGTTTCCACTTGGCCAACGAATGCACCACCTCGGCACGCGCGTCTCCCAAGTCCTTTATGGGGAACGTAACGGGGCGTTCGATGCCGTTAAGGTCGTCGTTAATGCCCAGCCCTTGCATCACGAAAAGCGGTGCCGTAACTCGGCGCAAGCGCAGTTCGGTGGAGAGATTTTGCTGAAAAAAGTCCTTTATCAGCTTTATTGCCTGTTCTGTTCTCACCTTATCTAGGAGGGCATGGTAATGTTTTGGCCGTATCAATGTGCTCATAGGTCGAAATGTTATTTTGTTGTACAAAGGTAGCAAAATAAACAATAAATGGGCAAAACACGGAAAAGAATATCACAATTTGATGCAAAATAATGGCAAAAAGGTTTCATTCTGAACACACCAGCCTATTACATGCTAACCATATCAACAACATACCAATAAACATTAAACACAATTCACACGTAGAAAGATAGAACAGCTTTTATGTCATCACTTCTATTCTATCACAATTTAATTTGCTTTATATCTAAAAAACTATTAAATTTGCAGTGTCCTTACGTTCGTCCCTCCCGCATTGGAGGGTCAACAGATGGGACGTGAATAATGAAAAGGCGTTTACTTAACGCTTTGACTTGACACTCTGAAACTTCGCAACTTTCAACCTTGTCAAAATCAAAGCAACGGTAGATGTCCTCAGTGGATATGTTATGTCCATCAATATGCACCTGTATAGGTGTGTATTGTGCTATACATATCGGCGTGGGGTCTCTGCGTTGCTCGTTCTGACAAGGTGGGCAATGCGAAGGCCTCAGAGTGTGGAGCGAGTTATATGTATGAACTCCCACGCTTTTTCATAAACCCATATTTACTATTCTACCGACAAGGGAGTATCGGGGCACTAATCCTATGTGACAATGGAACTAATGTACCACTACACTTCACTGTCTACGCTTCAATGTTTGTTAGATAACATTTCTAACAAACACGAGTTCATTTTCCATGCAAGTAGCATTTATTCCATGAACGACTCGCAAGAGTTTATTCATGGTTATAACGTCGTATTAGATTGGCTAAAGAAATACGAGGAAGAGCAAGGGACAAAAGAAAACCGCTTATCCGAGATTTGGGATAATTACTTAGAGAATCACACTAAGGAAGAATTTAACTCCTTATTCATAGAGAAACTGTATAAAGAAGAGCACATTCCTTATGTGATTGCATTCTCTAAAAAAGATGACTCTTTACCTTTATGGAGCATGTATGGAGTAGATGGGAAAGGAGTGAGCCTGGGTTTCCGTGAGAACTTTTTACGTATAGAAAGAAATAAAAGTATTAAAGATTGTAAGATAGAATTAGAAAGTAAGATAGGTGTTTTAGATGTAATGTATCAAAATGCACCTAATCTCGATGAACTCCTAACCAATGCGCTAGAATGGCTGTACAAAAAATATCTTGAAGAGACAAACAAAAACGAAAGAGAACACTTATTGAGAGTACAAATGGAACATTTAGGTATAGCCACTATTATTGTCTCACCATACATCAAACATCCTGCTTACGCTTTTGAAGAAGAAAAACGTCTCGCTATATATATAAGAGATGAAGACAAAGTGCTTTACAAGGTAAACCCCAAAGGGAACATGATTTCGTACATAGAAACACCTATACCAACAAGAAATCTAAGAAGTATAACTATTGGGCCGTGTGTAGATTTCGTTTCAACGAAACGCGTTCTAGAACAGCAACTAGATAAACGCGAAATTAAAAATGTTGAAATAAGACAATCGGAAATTCCATATAGACAGTTCTAAACAATAATTACATATAAAACATAATGAGCATGAAGAAACTTTTATCTTTTTGTATTACGCTGTGCGTTTGGTTAAACATGTCAGCCCAACGAACTGATTTGGTTGTCGACAACCAAACACCAGGTTGGCTGTCTAGCAAAATCAATTATGGCGACCAAAGAACAGTTAGGAACTTGAAGGTTACTGGGTATATAAATGCTACAGACTTAAAGTTTATTGGTAGATTGATTCAAAACAGACTTTTAGATGGTATTGTTGACCTTGGGGAAACCGACATAATATCTGAAGATGCAAATGGGAAAGACCATAACATGGAAACAAATGCCTTGGGAATACAAAGACTTGACTCTTTGAAATGTTTCATATTTCCTCGTTCATTGTTGACAGCATCTCGTTGCTTTGGGGAACATCTTTTCGTTGATAGTGTTGTATTTGACACTCAAATGAAATACATCGATATACGCACTCTGTTTGATGACCATGGAAGTAACGCTATAGATCTCCGTCTAAAAAAGTTATGGCTTGGAAATAATGTAGATTCTATCCCAGACAGTGGCTTTAGTATGATGGTACACGAACCCCAACTACAATCCGTGCACTTTCCAAAATCTATGAAATACATTGGAATAGCTGCGTTTGCTGAATGTAAAAAAAATGAAAACGATAAATATCGAGGCACTTGCCAACTTGCATTACATTGGCAGCTCTGCATTTTACAATACAAATGTGTACATCGACTCTTACCATGTGCCTAAAGAAATGAAAACATTTTATATTAATGGTTTCAACTACAATGCTGATGCACATGTCTATATAAGTAAAAACACGACTGAAGTAAACTATGAAGGCAGAGGTCAATCCAAAGGGGATGTAATCTTTCATCTTGAAAGTGAAACCCCTCCGTCATATCGACTATATAGTCCCAAGCTTGTCATCATTCCCAAAGGTTCGATGTCTGCATACAAGAAGGAATACTACTGGAAAGACCTAAATTTAAAAGAGCGAAACCCCATAGAACAAATAAAACTGCAAAGCCAAAAGCTAAATTTGGAAAAAGAAGAAACAAGAAAACTGCCTTTAACATGTATCCCCAATGATGCAGAAGACACAAGGGTCGCATGGAATTCGTCTAATAACGATATTGTAAAGGTTTCAAATGACGGCAATGTAACGGCAATAAAGCCCGGCAAAGCTTTTGTATATGCAGTATCTGTTGTTGATAGCAAAGTTAAAGATTCGTGTGAGATTATTGTTCTACAACATATTCAGAGCTTTACAATAGAGCCAACGACAGTACTTCTGACAAAACTAGGAGAAAGAATAAAACTACAAACAAAGATACTACCTATGGATGCAACCGATAAAACCATTCGTTGGAACAGTTCAAATCAATCTGTTTGTACCGTAACAAATGATGGTACTGTGATTGCAACAGGAAATGGGTCTACTGTTGTTCTTGCATACGCTAATGATGGAAATATCCCTGCAACATGCGTAGTTACTGTAAACACAGAGATAACAGGAATTGATAATGTGGAAACAACGCCTGCTGTGCAGAAATCGAGTAATGGTATAACCCTGCGCACCGTGTTAGGCAAATACATTCGCATATACAATTCACAAGGAACAATAATCTTTAAACAAAGGGCCGACAAAGATGTTTTCGAATTACCAATGTCTAAAGGAATGTATCTCATCCAAATTGACAACAACGTCATAAAAATAGTATTATAACGTCCAAATACCATTAGTTGATAAAGCCGCCAAAACGTTTTATCACCTAGGAACTTGTTTGTCATTCCTCAATAAGTTACATTAACTTCAAGGCCATATCTATAATCATGAACGATTTAGATATGGCCTTAACTTTCTAATGGATGTTAGGGAAGTAGCCACGACAGCCCACATTAACGAAATGGCAAACACAATTGCGAATAGTAACAGCAGGTACTGATAGGTCATTGCCACCACAACTAAACCACATATTTCGTTGCACCACATTTGCTCAAACCAACAAAAATGCTTACTTTTGCAGCGCAATAAGTAACAAAGGCCTCGTAGTTCAGCTGAATAGAACGCAGGATTCCGGTTCCTGAAGTCGTGGGTTTGAATCCCGCCGGGGTCACAAAAGAGGAATGCGAGAGTGTTCCTCTTTTTGTTTATCCTCATTCATAAATACGAAATTTCTCTACCCAACAACTTGGTTTCCTCACATTATTTTCCTATTTTTGTAATCGAAGTAGGCGATGTGCAAGCTGTTTATCAGCAAATCGGCCTATTAAGGTGTGGTATTCGCAACCTAACATATAGAAATAAGCGGTATGCCCTATATTATATAAGGAGTGGAATATGGAATATAGCACGGAAGAGAAACTAGAATGGATAATCTACTTCATCTATGAATTTGGGAAGAAGTACGACCTAACAATGAAACAGGCCTTTGGCTATTTGCAGCGATTTAAGGCCATCGACTTCATTGACAAGCACTATGGCTATGCCCATACGCAATCGTTCAACACAATGGTAGATGAACTTTCGCAGTACTGCCGCAGAATGGGAGGGGCATTATGATGAGGCTTTATCATGGCACAACGAGCGACTTTGGCGAGATAGACCTCACGAAGTCTAAGCCCGGCAAGGACTTCGGGCGCGGCTTTTACTTGTCTGCCGAGGTGGAACAGGCCGAAGACTTTGCCCAAACACGTGCGCTGTTGTTAGGAGGTTCACCAGTAATAGCGAGTTATGAGTTTGACGAAAGGTTGCTCACGTCAAACGAACTGAAAGTGAAAACCTTTGAGGATTACACGGAAGAGTGGGCCAATTTTATCCTCGCCAATAGAAACAACACGTCAAACACGCCCATACACGATTACGATATTGTTATTGGCCCCATCGCCAACGACCGTGTAGGCCTGCAATTAGTGAGGTTTAGCAACCACGACATCGACATGTCCACACTCATTAGAAAGCTAAAATTCATGAAAGGCGTTACTATTCAATATTATTTTGGTACAGAACGTGCCATTAAACACCTGAAACGACTATGACAGAGAAAGAAGAAATGAAAGGCTTTTTGGTGAAAGAGTTAGCAAAACAGCTAATGGCCAACGACAACACCCTATCAATAGAACAGGCTTTAACACTCGTATTAAACTCCGAAACATACGAAAAGCTGATGAACGATGCCTCAAAGCTTTACTATCAAAGCCCTGGATATGTGTTTTCGTTCCTGCAAACCGAGTTGCAAACGGGGAAAATGGGATAGTACGAACGCCCGAACGTTCGTCTACTACACTTGCTTTGCAGGCGAACGATTGGCCTTTCGCCCCATCGCGCACGCCTTTTGTCTCTTTAAACATGCCATTCGTTCACTTCGATAAAGATGTCTTTACGAAGCAAACCACTCGCCTCGCTCCTCCCCTATTTCCCAAAACAACGTTCATTTCCACCCCACTCCGCGTAAAAGATTTTGCCCTTTTGTTTCGCCTTTTTGAAACATTTTGTATCTTTGCAAAAGCAACTGTACGCCCAAAGCCTTGTCCTTGACAACGGCCAAAGGCGCGCAGCGGTTCTTTTTCTCCAATAAAAACAAAAGTCAATTTTACATTAACAATAACAAAAACATAAACCCATACGAACGGCTAAGCAACGCGTACGGTTATTCTAAACAACAATTTGGGCAAAGGGCAGCCACATAGACCACCCACGCCCAAGAAGAAAGGAACGCCAACGCACACGCCAAACCACGCAGCCTAAGCCAAAAGAAGACCGCGCGGCTCGTTCAAACTTAAAACCAAACATGGAAATAACAGAAAGATTTATTAATTATACCAAGTTCGACACACAGTCGGACGACAACTCGGAGTCGGTTCCGAGCACCCCGAAACAGCTCGTCTTCGCCGAATACTTAAAGAAGGAGATGGAACGAGAGGGTTTAAGCGACGTAGAGATGGACGACATGGGCTATCTCTATGGCACGCTGAAAGCCAACTGCAAGAAAAAAATTCCAACCATCGGTTTTATCTCGCACTACGACACCAGCCCAGACAGCAGCGGCAAAGACGTAAAGGCACGCATCGTGAAGAATTACGATGGAGGAGACATCGAATTGTCGCCAAGTATCGTTTCATCGCCAACGAAGTTCCCCGAACTAAAAAGTCATGTGGGCGAAGACCTCATCGTAACCGATGGAACCACACTACTTGGAGCCGACGACAAGGCCGGAATTGCCGAGATTATGCAGGCCATGTGCTGGCTGCGCGACCATAACGAGGTGAAACACGGCGACATTCGCGTGGCTTTTAACCCCGACGAAGAGATTGGAAAGGGCGCGCACCACTTCGATGTAGAGAATTTTGGCTGCGAATGGGCGTACACAATAGACGGCGGAGACCTGGGCGAATTGGAGTACGAGAACTTTAATGCCGCCGGTGCAAAAGTTAACATCAAGGGGGTTAGCGTGCATCCGGGTTATGCTAAGGGAAAGATGATTAACGCAAACCGACTGGCTTGCGAGTTCTGTAACATGCTGCCAGACGACCAAACACCCGAAACAACCGAAGGGTATGAGGGCTTTTACCACCTCATTGGCATGCAAACCAGCACCGAGGCGGCCAAACTGAACTTCATAATACGCGACCACGACCGCGACAAGTTCGAAGATCGCAAGGCGTTTTTCGAGAAATGCGCTCGCGCCATGAACGAGAAATACGGCGAGGGGACGGTTGAAGTGGTGCTAAACGACCAATATTACAACATGAAGGAGAAGATAGACCCCAACATGCACGTAATAGATGTCGTTCTGCAAGCCATGATGCAAAGTGGTGTTTCGCCCAAAGTGAAACCCATACGCGGAGGAACCGACGGCGCACAGCTAAGCTATAAGGGGCTGCCTTGCCCAAATATATTCGCAGGAGGCGTAAACTTCCACGGCCCTTACGAGTTTGTTTCGGTGCAAGTAATGGAAAAAGCCATGAACGTTATCATAAAAATATGCGAGATTGTGGCCGACTATAACGATTGAAAAGAACAAGCGACACGCTATAACGGCGCACAAACGCTAGCTGACTAAAAGATATATCCAAGCTAAAAATTAACTTGGCGACATCCCAAACACACCATAACGAAACCTAACATGAGGGCGAATGTTCTGCAAGAGAGCGTTCGCCCCTCAACATTTTATATCCTTAAAAGAGCGGCACATCCAGCATTTTTTGCTATATTTGCCCAATACAATGCCGGCGAAAGCAACCTATCGCCAACGCCACGCACGCAAACACAACCCTATAACCCAACAAAACAGCACCTTATGGCCGCACTCGTTTCAATCCTTCCCATCGTTCTGCTATTCGTCTTGATGCTTGGTTTCAAGATGGCAGGGCACCGCAGTGCCTTTATCAGCTTGCTCACCACGGCGGCAATAGCCGTGTTTCTCGCACCAACCATGAACTTCGCCCCCGATGGTTTCACGCAATCGGGCGTGGCATGGGCCTTTGTCGAGGGCACACTCAAAGCCGTTTTCCCCATTCTCATCATCATTTTGATGGCCTTGTTTAGCTATAATGTGTTGGTGGAAAGCAAGCAGATAGACGTTATCAAGGCACAATTCACATCTTTTTCCGACGATGACGGCGTAACCGTACTGATGCTTGTTTGGGGCTTTGGCGGACTGCTTGAAGGCATGGCAGGTTTCGGAACGGCCGTTGCCATTCCCGCAGCCATACTTATTTCGTTGGGTTACAAACCGCTTTTCAGTGCATTAGTGTCGCTCATCGCCAACACCGTACCCACTGGTTTCGGTGCTGTGGGCGTGCCCGTGATAACCTTGGCCAACGAAATTGCGCCTGGCGGAGCCGCCTCGCAAGAACTGATCTCGCAGCTATCCGTATACGCCGTGGTGCAATTGTCCGTGCTTTACTTCGTTCTGCCCTTTATCATCCTTACGCTAACCAATCGCAGTAAGGGCGCAATACTTAAAAATCTACGGCTTGCAGTGTGGGTAGGTGCCGTGTCGTTAGGCACGCAATACCTCGTGGCACGTTATCTAGGAGCCGAAACACCGGCCATTATCGGCTCGTTGGCAGCTATCGTGGCCATCGTTATTTACGCCAAACTGTTTGCGCCGAAGAAAAAGGAGGAAAACGAAAAGGCATACACCGCCAGCCAAACACTTAGGGCTTGGGCGGTGTACGCCTTCATTTTATTGTTGATTTTGCTTTCGGGACCACTCTTTCCGCCCATCAATGCCTTCTTAAAGTCTACCTTGGTGTCGCGCATAGCCTTGCCCATACACGCCCCAGGCACAGCTTTCTCGTTCGCATGGATAGGCAATGCCGGCCTAATGCTATTCTTAGGCACGGTGTTAGGCGGCTTGGTGCAAGGCGTTTCACCCCGTAGACTGCTCGTTTCGCTGGCTCGAACGGTGGTAAACCTGCGCAAAACCACCGTTACCATCATCTCGCTTGTAGCCTTGGCAGCCATCATGAACTATGCGGGCATGATACTTGTCATCGCCGATACGCTGGCCAACATTACGGGTAAGGCCTATCCGCTGTTCGCTCCGTTAATCGGTGCCATTGGAACTTTCGTTACAGGCAGCGACACTTCGTCGAACATACTCTTCGCCAAGCTGCAAGCTAACGTGGCAACGCAACTCCATCATGCCGACCCCAATTGGATTGTGGCCTCAAACACCACAGGTGCAACGGGCGGTAAGATGATTTCGCCACAGAGTATAGCCATCGCAACGGCCGCTTGCGACATGCAAGGCAAGGATGGCGAAATACTCCGTTCGGCCCTACCCTATGCCGCCTTATACATTGTTATTGGCGGACTGATGGTGATGTTTGCAGGCTAGGTGGGAGCAAACAATTAGGCGGGTAGACCGGTTAACCTGTCTATCCGCCTTATTATCCGCACATTAACTTGTGAGCTTAACTACTCGTCAACCTGCAAACTTGTCCACTTGATAACCTGTAAAACCTGTTAACTTGCCCACTTGTTAACCAGCAAAACCTGTTAACTTGTCAACTAGTAAACTCGTCAACCTCTAAGTTTGTCCGCTTGTTAACTCATAGACTTCCCTCATCCTCCGTACTCCGCGAAACGCCGTTCGGCCATTTCTGCATACTTTGTATTGGGCATTCCGTAGTTGGCAAAGGGGTGAATGCTGATGCCGCCACGAGGAGTGAACAGCCCAACAACCTCAATATACTTTGGATTCATCAGTTTAATGAGGTCTTTCATGATGATGTTCACGCAGTCTTCGTGGAAGTCGCCGTGGTTGCGAAAGCTGAAAAGATATAGCTTTAAGCTCTTGCTCTCCACCATTCGCACGTTAGGCACGTACGATATACGTATCTCAGCAAAGTCGGGTTGCCCCGTAATGGGGCACAACGAGGTAAATTCTGGGCAATTAAACCTTACCCAATAATCGTTTTCAGGATGCTTGTTCTCAAACGTTTCCAACACTTCGGGCGCATAATCCATGCTATACTTTGTGTTGTTTCCCAACGATTTCAAGCCCTCGGTTTCTCTGTTCTTATCCATTTTTGTTATCAGTAAAGTTAGGCTGGTGAGGTTGCGAGCTTATAAACTAAATGCTAAACACGCGCCAAATGCTGTAATTCACATCGTTGTCGTAGGTGTCAACCTGCTCGTGTCGTTTCACATAACGCACTATGCGGATGGTCAACGGCAGCACAACAACCTCGTAAGCGGTCTTCAAAAACACCTGCCAAAGCATCAGCCAAGGCAATTCTTCGGTGGGAACAACGCCCCACAACGCCAGCGGAAAGAAGATGACAGAGTCTACCGACTCGCCGAAAATGGTGCTAACCACAGCGCGCAACGAGAAGTTTTTACCTCCCGAAGACAACTTCATCTTGCTCATGACATAGGCGTTTACAAACGAACCGCAAATGAAAGCCAAGAAAGAAGCAAACGCTATGCGAGGTGCCAACCCGAAAACGGCATGAAAACCCTCGTCGTTGGTCCAATAAGGCGCACCTGGTATCATGTCGCAAATGGTTCCCAACATCACGAAGAAGAAGTTCATGGCAAAGCCCGTCCATATCAACATGCGCGTTTTCTTGTAGCCCCACACTTCGCATACGCAGTCGTTGATGATATACGACACAGGGAATACAATCAAACCACCAGTCAAACTGATTTTGCCGAATGCTATTTGCTTTGTTTCCAACACGTTTGCAGCTATCAGGCAAACGCAAAAGAGTATGCTGAAAAGCATGAACAGCACACTCACTTTATTATCCTTGTTGTTCATCATTCTTGTTTTTAAAGAGGTTTACCAAGCACTCTATTCATTTTTTCGTCTGCAAAGGTACTACTTTTTTCGCGTTCTCTTTGCCTATTTGCAGGTTTTTATTAACTTTGTAAATTGGTGGACCAATAATAATCGGAGGATTTAAATGCCCTTGACGAAGAAAGAAAGCCCAAAGATTTAACGCTCCACTCATCTCCATTCACAAATAACATTCAAATGATGGTAAAACTATTCTTATGCTCCTACTTTGCCGCAGTTTCGTCTTTCACGCCTCAATTTGTAGGTGGCGACTTGAAAGGCAAAGTGTTGGCGTTCATCCCTACCGCAAGTTTGCACGAAAAATACACCGAATATGTAGACGAAGCCAAGCAGGCTTTCGAAAACATGGGATTAAATGTTGAAGTGCTAGACGTGAGTAGCGCGCCCAAAGAATTAACCGAACGCACACTGCAACGTTGCGACTTGATTTATGTTTCGGGCGGAAACACATTCTTCCTATTACAAGAACTGGAAAAAAGCGGTGCAAAAACCATTATACGCGAGCAAGTGAATGGGGGCAAGCCTTACATTGGCGAGTCGGCCGGTTCAATTATTATGGCACCGAACATTTCGTACGCAAAAGACATGGACGAAGCCGAAAAGGCTGCACCGCAATTAAAATCGTTCGAGGGTTTGGGACTGGTAGACTTCTATCCGCTCCCCCATTACAAGAGTTTCCCTTTCGAAGAAGTTACCGAAAAAATGCTTGTCAAATATGCCAAGCTGGGGTTAAAACCCATCACCAACCAGCAGGCGTTGTTTGTAAACGGGAACCAAACCACGCTTATAGAGGTTAAGCAGTAGGCCATAAGGCTGAATTTGACGAATAAAAGGCGTTAGATTGCAACGTACATGTTTACGAACCTACACGCCCAGCACCACTCTAAACATGGTAGCCACGTGCTTACCATGCAAGCAAAACGTCCACTTCACCCGTTTGGGCTAAACAAAAATCAGGCGTGATGTACCTTAAAGGTATTTCACGCCTGCTTTCATTCTATTTCTTTTCAACCAGTCCGCCTGCCGAAACCTTTGTGGCGGTGTTGACAATATCTATTGGCGAACATTCAAAAGGTAGTTCAACAGCGAGGTGCGCCGCCCATTGCGCCACCGCTTTCTGGGCCTTATCCAGTCCCTTTGGTGCATATCTGTTGCCAACAACTTTCGTTCCGAACAGGCATTCGAACCAGGTGCAGGCCGCCGTATAACGTCCCAGCACCAGGTCGAGGTGGAAACCGTCACGGTTAAGATGGTCGCCAACAAACGAAGTACGGGCGTTTTGAATGGCCGTGCCCACGGGAACAAAGAGGCTAAACTGTGCGTTTTCTTTCTTCAAGCGTTGTGCACCCTCAACGATGGCACGATACATCTTGTCCTGATTGCGGTCGTAGTTGGCAAATCCGCCATGCGTTGAGTTCTGTGCGTATGCCCAAGTAACGTGCCATATCAGCTTAGTGGTGGCGGGAACACGCGCCCGAACGTAGGCGATAAGACTGTCTAAATGGGGTTGGAAACTGCCGTACATGCCCGAAAGCTGACTAACCTGCTGCAAGCTAACGTAATCCCACTGTTCGTCGCGCAGAGCTTTGTCGAGCGTATAGTTGGCCGTACGGGTCATTTTACCGTCTATTCCTATCTTGCGATAGTCGTAATCGGGCTTGTCGGTCCGTGCGTTGTTACAATGTCTTTCTAGCGAACAGCCACCAATATACATGTTGCCGATAACCATCTGATGCCCCGTAGCAGCCGCCAACTCAAAGAGGTTCTGCTCAATGGCATCTTCCGAAAAGCTGTTTCCGATGGCCAACAACTTCAAAGGCCGGTCGGCAAAGGCCATCTGCACACACAAAACAAACATCAACGACAGCGCCAAAGCTAGCCCACGACCACTTGTCGTAAAACCTTTTATCTGCATATTATCTTTATTTAAGGGTTAAGTTCTTCTGCAAACTGTTATTTGGCCAACTTCAAACGCAAGCTGTTCAGCACCACACTCACGCTAGAAAAAGCCATAAGGGCACTGGCCCACATGGGTGTTATCTGAAAATTGATGCCGAAAAGATGAAGTACACCTGCCGCAAGAGGTATGCACACCACATTATATATAAAGGCCCAAAACAGGTTTTGCCCAATCATGGCCGTTGTTTTACGGCTTAGGCGTATGGCTTGGGGCAGTCGGCGCAGGTCGTCGCCCATCAAAGTGGCCTGCGCGGCATCCATAGCCACATCCGTTCCACGCCCCATCGCAATGCCCACATCGGCTAAAGCCAAGGCTTGGGTGTCGTTGATGCCATCGCCAACCATAGCCACCCGCTTGCCCTCGGCTTGCAGTTGGCGCACCATGTTCTCCTTATCTTGTGGCAAAACCCTACTGCGATAGTGGTTTATCCCTGCCTTCTGCGCCCAATAACGTGCGGCCTCATCCTTGTCGCCACTCATCATATACACCTCAATGCCCATGTCTTGCAATTCGGCCATGGCCTCTTCGGCATGGGGTTTAAGGGTCTCGCGCATTTCAAGTGGCAAGTCGTCGGCCTTGGTAAAGTCGATGTTTTGGTTGGGAATGGTCAGCGTTCCCGTCTTGTCTATCACCATCGCGTTCACCCCTTTAAGACTTTCAAGTGCCGCCGCATCTTTTATCAGCACGTTCATCTGTGCCGCCTTGCCAATGGCCACCATCAAAGCCGTGGGCGTGGCCAAACCCATAGCACACGGACAAGCAATGACCAGCACGGCAACAGCCGAGAGAATGGCCTGCGGAAGGGCTGCATTTCCGCCCAACAGCCACCACAAAAGGAAGGTAACAAGGGCTATCAAGGCTACCACAGGCACAAAAACACGTGCCACACGGTCTACTACACGCTGCACTGGTGCTTTGCTACCTTGAGCCTCTTGCACCATTTTGATGATTTGGGCCAAGGCCGTATGCTCTCCAATCTGCTGCGCCTTAAACCTAAACTTGCCTTGCGACACCACCGTTCCTGCCAGCACTTTCGCACCCTTTTGTTTCAAAGCGGGTGTTGGTTCGCCCGTTATCATGCTCTCGTCAATATATGCACCATCGGCCGTCATAAAGCTTTCGGCCGTGGTAACAACGCCATCGACAGGCACTTTCTCGCCAGCACGAACCTCCAACACATCGCCCACGGCAATGGTGGCAATGGGCACATCGCGCATTTCGTCGCCATCGATAAGGCGAGCGGTCTTGGGTGCGAGTCCCATTAGTTGCCTAATGCTTCCCGCCGTCTCATTTTTGGCGCGCTCTTCAAGTAGCCTGCCAGTGAGAACGAACGTGATAATCATCACCGAAGCATCAAAATAGGTATGCCAAACAATGCCTCGCGCGCCCCATACGGCATCGCCCCAAAAGGTGTTGAACGCGCTGAAAAGGAAAGCAATGCTTGTGGATAGGGCCACAAGCGAGTCCATATTGGCCGAGCCATGACGCAGTTGGCGCCATGCTCGTGAGAAAAATTCGCCGCCACAAACCACGAAGTTGGCCAAGGCCAAGAGCAAAGCCACCTGGTTGTTTATGGTTTTTCCGCCCAAGTTAAGCCATCCCATAGACACGCACATGCACAATAGGGCAAAGCCCCACGAAAGCAGCGTGCGCCGTTTTAGCCGTTGCAGCTCACGCCGCTCTATAACTTCGGCCGAGCGATTGGTTTCTATCACGAGGTCGTAACCAATGGCATTGATTGCGCTTTTCATCTTTTCGAGACTTATCTCGTCGGGATTATACTCCACCAAGGCCGTTCGCCCTGGCAAATTCACTGCCGCACTCTTTATGCCTGGCAACGAATTAAGTTTCTTTTCTACATTGGCAGAACAGGCAGAACAAGCCATGCCCACCACGGGTATTGTTCGTTTTTCCATTGTTTGTTGATTTTAAAAGCCTCATCCCCTTCTCTGTTCCAACAAGATACTAACAATGCGGTCTGCACTGCGCCCGTCCCATCGGTCGGGTATTGAAGCGTGCTTCCATTGTCCTGCTTGCAGCGTGTTTAGGGCAGCAGCAAGAGCCTCAGGGTCTTCGCCCACCAGCACATTCGTACCTTGTTTCACCGTTTCTGCATGTTCGGTATAGCTGTTCAGCGTGATGCAAGGCACGCCATTAAACGTTGCCTCTTCGGCCACATTGCCCGAATCGGTAATGATACCCTTGGCATGAGCCGTGAGATAGCCGAACTCCAAATACGAAAGCGGCTCTACCACATGCACATTGGCTGCACCGCCCAATTGTTCCAAACACTCGTTAACGGCCTTGGCTGCCGCTCCGCGCAAAGGTGCAATCACGGGCATATTTGCCGATGCCGCTACAATCTGCCGAACCATAGCCAAAAGATTGGGCATGTTGGCGATGAGTGCCTTACGGTTAAGCGTGAAAACAAGATATTCGCCATCGGCCAGGTGCAAGTCGGTGAGCAACGCAGGGCGCACCAACCTATTGTGATTAAAGCGCATGGTGTCCATCAGGATGTTGCCCACCATATATATTTTAGATAGTTCCGCCCCTTCGCGCGTGGCGATGCTGTTGCTCTGCATGCCTGCTGTAAAAAGCAAATCGCTAAGCATGTCTGTAACCAATCGGTTAATTTCCTTGGGCATATCGATGTCGAAACTACGCGTACCTGCCACCAAATGGGCCAACAAAATTCCCTTTTTCTTGGTAACAATGGCAACGGCGAGGGTAGATGCGAGGTCGTCTACCACAAGAACCACGTCTGTGGGGTGATTCCTCAGGTACTTATCAAAGGCCGACACTACTTGTCCTGTCAGCTCGTTCAGGTTCTCGCAGTCTACACCGAGGAACACTTGCGGCCTTGCAAGCTGCAAATCGTTGAAGAGCGAGCCTTCTAACGTGGGGTCGTCTTCACGTCCTGCATACACTAGTTGGTAGTTCAAGTCCCTACCCTGCTCTTTGGCTTTCTCTATTGAATGTACAATGGGTGCCACCTTCATGAAGTTTGGGCGCGCACCCGCTACGATACAGATGTTCATTTTCGTGTTTATTGATTAGCACAAAGGTACAACAATTTGGCGGAATAGGTGCAAAAATGAGGTGATGAGTTTTTGAGTTTTTGAGTTAACAAGTTAGGGAGTTTTTGAGGTTATAAGCTGTTGAGGAGGGGAGTTAATGATTTTTTGAGGTGGTGAGGTGGTGAATTAAACTTATCGGCGCAAAGAATCACCAACTTGCAAACTCATCAACTTATAAACTCATTAACTCATAAACCCACCAACATATAAACACATTAACTCATAAACTCACCAACTTATAATCTCACCGACCTGCAAACTCACCAACTTATAAACTCATTAACTCATAAACCTACCAATTCAAAAACTCATAAACTCCCCAACTCAAAACCTTAAAATATTGTTTTTTATTTTACAATATCGCTCTAATTTTCACTCCGTTCTAGCGAAATACAGGCCAAAAAGTGGATAAATTCCCACTTTTTATAACCTTTCACGTCTTCCAATATGTCCTTTTTTAAGAAAAAGGCCTGCATTTTGCACCATTTAGCCTTACTAGATTGGTTGCGGACTCATTATTTTTTATGCCCAATTACCCGCTTTTAGCACCCAAAACCCCACTTTTTCATGGTTAATTTGCCCTTCTGAGCCATGTGCCTAATGGTTCGAGAGGGTTGTATTTATACCATTGCAACGTATTTTTATGCTTTTCATCATGCGTTTAGCACCATTTTTCAGCGCATTTAGCACCATTTCACCTTGCGTTTAGCAGCAAATCGCAAGGCATTTAGCATCAAAACGCACTGCGTTTAGCACCAAAATGCACCGCGTTTTGCTGCATATTGCACTGAATTTAGCAGCAAATAGCAAAGAAACGGGTGCAACTGGCGGTTACTTTAAATAAAAATTCATTTTGCCGCATTAGCAGGTTACCCCCTTTTTGCATCAAAACAAACCTTCGCGAGAATCGATTATTTGCGGCAAGGCGAGCGATTGGTGGGCAAAAAGGCACTCACAATGTTAAATTTCCGACTAAAAACTAGACAAAATCAAGTCTTCCACATACACACGCATGGGCAACGACATGGAAAACACATACACTTACGTTCGCCAAGGCGAGCGGGTACAGGGCTTGCACTAAAAGGCAAGGCAACCTTAACTTATAAGTTCAAACTCATAAACTCAAACACTAACTCATAAGTTCAAATTCAAAAACTCATCAACTTAAAAACTCACCAACCCAAAAGCTCAAACTCAAAAACGCATAAGCTTAAAAACTCACCAACCCATAAGTTCAAACTCAAAAAATCATAAACTTAAAAACTCTCCAAGTTATAAGCCCAAACTCATAAACTCAAAACTAACTCATAAGCTCAAACTCACATACTCAGGAAATCACATACTCAACTCATAAACTTAAAAACTCTCCAACTAAATACATAATTTATGCCACAAAACGGAACAAGTATTAATAATATTTGCTATATTTGCGCATACTAACAAACTCAACATGAAAAAAGTATTATTGATATTGGCCCTGATGCTAGGTGCATCCACCGCAACCTTTGCCCAATCGACAAAGGATGTGTTGTACCTTAAAAACGGTAGCGTTATCTATGGACAGCTCATAGAAATGGTGCCAGAGAAACAGGTGAAGATAAAAACAGCAGATGGAAGTGTGTTTGTTTACAACACAAGTGAAGTAGACCGCATTGCAAAAGCGGAGAAAGAAGTGAAAGAGCAGCGCAGCGAACGCAAGTCGTCGTTCAGAACGCGCAAGATTGCTACGGGTTTTAAGGGATTTATCGACGACTCGTACTCGGCAAGCATGAATAGTAGCGACTTTAACAGGGGCGGACTTAGCGTTAGCTTGGGTAGCCAAATCTTACCGCAGCTGTTTGTTGGCGCAGGACTTGGACTTGAATATTACAACGAGCCAGAAGTGCTTACGGTACCTGTATTTGCCGATGTACGCGTTAACTTTATCAATGGTCCTATCAGTCCTTTCCTTGGCGTGAAGGTGGGTTATACGGCTCTTGGCGACTTCGAAGGTTTCTATCTCAACCCCATGATTGGTTGCCGTTTCGGCCTTACCAACAAGTTGGCCTTGCACGCCGCCATTGGCTATGCCCTGCAAAACACTGATTATACGCACGAGGAACGCTACTACAGCCCATACGGCACAACCACATTCAGGCGAAGTATTTCTACCATCTCGGCAATTAAAATACAGTTTGGCTTTGAATTCTAAAACAAAAAAAGCGATAAGGCGCATCAGGCATTGTGCCCCATGTGCTTTATCGCGAAACAACATAAAGGAGACCCGCAACCCTTACTACCTTTACAAAAAGAAAATAAAAGCGACATGAAGAAAGCATTACTAACTTTGACACTGATGCTTGTTGCATCAGTAACAACCCTTGCACAAACAACGAAAGACGTGGTTTATCTTAAAGACGGCAACGTAATACGTGGTCAGCTGGTAGAAATAATACCCGATAAGCATGTGAAGATAAAAACAGCAGACGGCAGTTTGTTTGTTTACAACACGAACGATGTTGCACGTATAGAGAACGCCGAGATTGCAAAGAAAGAAAAGAAGAGCGAAGACGAGCCGACTTTCAATGGCCGTAAAATAGCCAGAGGCTTTAAAGGCTTTGTAGAAGGTAGCTTTTCGGCCAGCTTAGACGGCAGCAGTTACCATAGAGAAGGATTAAGCGTTAGCCTTGGTAGCCAAATTCTTCCGCAACTTTTTGTGGGTGGTGGCATCGGCTTTGAGTATTTTGGCAAGCCCAATACGGTTACCGTCCCCATTTATCTCGACATACGTACCAACTTTATCAATGGTCCCATCTCGCCCTTCATTGGCACTAAGTTTGGTTATGCATTCGGTAGAGACATTCAAGGCTTTTATTTCAACCCCATGTTGGGCTGTCGTTTCGGCCTTACCAACAAGTTAGCCCTGCACGCAGCCATTGGCTATGCCCTATTATACGATGTATATCTCAGCGAAACATATTATTATGTTCCGCGTAATGATTACGCCTATACCGCGGAGTTAGAGGGAAAGCCCACATCTGCTATCAAGATACAGTTTGGCTTTGAGTTCTAAGTAAGAGCCAAACAACTTTACATGGGCCAGCAGCGCATAACAAATAGGTGTGCGACAGCTAGCAAACAACAACTCACCCCTAAAACATGCTCTTGTAAGAGGACTTAGAGGTGAGTTTGTTTGTTAGTTAGTTACAACGAAGCATACCGCTGTGGGCGAGGCCACTTGCGCGCAGACTATGGTTGTTTATGTGCATCCAGAATATGGTCGCGGCATTCTTCCATCAACCATTTGGGGGTGCTGGTTGCTCCGCAGATGCCAACCGTTTGGGCATCGGCAAACCAATCGAGGTTTATCTCGCTGGCATTCTCCACATGATAACTCCTTGGATTTACGGCCTTGCACTCGTTATAAAGCACCTTTCCGTTGCTGCTTTTCCGTCCGCTCACAAAGATTATCACGTCATGTTGGGTTGCAAAGCGTGCAATGTTGGGCATGCGGTTGGCCACTTGTCGGCAAATGGTGTCGAAACTGCGGAATGTGGCCGTAGGACTGATGTGCGATTGGATGTACTCGATGATGCGGTGGAACTCGTCTAAGCTCTTCGTGGTTTGCGAATAGAGGTAGATGTCGCGATTGAAATCCAACTTTGACACCTCGTCGAAATGCTCTATCACGATGGCTTCGCTGCGCGTCTGCCCCACAAGACCGAGCACTTCGGCGTGTCCGTTCTTTCCAAAGATAACGATTTGCGCGTCGGGGTTGGCATCGAACTGTTTCTTGATGCGCTTTTGCAGCTGCAATACCACAGGACAAGTGGCATCAATAATCTCGATGTTGTTGCGACGGGCAAGTTCGTAGGTTTCGGGTGGCTCGCCATGTGCACGCAACAACACTTTCACATCGTGCAATTCACGTAGCTGTTCGTGGTTGATGGTGGTCATACCCATAGCCGTTAGGCGCTCCACTTCCATGCCATTGTGCACAATATCGCCTAGACAATACATCTTTTTGCCTGCTGCCAACTCTTCTTCGGCCTTTTTAATGGCCGTTGTAACGCCGAAACAAAAGCCACTACCGTTGTCTATCTCTACCTGTATCATTTCACATTAATGGTTATCACAACCTTGGGCTGCTTGGGGTCGTTGGTAATCATCAGCACACGCGGTTCAGCCTTCACGTTTTTAAGCTGCTTTTCGTCGGCCGTTATTTTAAGCTTGGCCATATCGCCTGGCACGATGTGCGTTTTGTTGAGCGATAGTTTAAGGCCTGCGGTGAACATTTGCAGCGAGCTAATGTCTAGTGTGCTATGGCCAACATTAGCAATATCTATCTCGGCTTTCTTCACTTTTTTTCCTGAAATAGCGCCAAGGTCTACCTTCGTTGCCGAGAGTTTTATTTGCGGCGCGTTGTGAAGGTCTTTTGTCGACAGCTCGTTAAATCCTGGGAGAAGAACTGCCGACACGCTTATTTCCTTGTCGGCCGACACCTTATCGCCAGGGAACATGCCCAAATAGATGTTGGTTTGTGTCAGGCCGAAGTTGCGGAGCGAACGCGAATCGAGCGTAATGGTGGCCACACCGCTACGTCCCGACATGATGGTTGAGGGCGAAACCTCGGCTTGGAGATATGGCGGCAGATGCATCAATACAGGTTGTACGGGCTTGCCCGAATTGTTCATGATGTGTATTTTCTGCACGGGGCGGTCGCCGCGGTTCACGTCGTCGAACTCAATGTTGTTCTTTTCTACCATCACATCGCCAAGGGTGAAGGGGTAAGTGCCTGAGAAGTCTACCACTTCTTCAACCACCACGCCTTTCAACGTTAACACAAGTGGGTCTTTTCCCGATGGCCCATAAAGGCCAACTTGTTTGTTGAAATGGCCCATTTGGGCGGCATCGTAGGTGGCTTGCACCTTAAACACCTGCCCAGCAGGTATCTCGGTCTTGGGATAGTTAACATCGGTGCATCCGCAACTCTTGCGAACGGCTGTGATGCGCAGCGGTTTCCCACCCTTGTTTTTTACTTCGAAGACGGCGGTTACGGGTGTGCGATACAGCACTTGCCCACAATCAATGGCCGCACGCACAGCTTCCATTCGCTGTGCCGAGGCCGAAAGGCTGGCCATAGAAAGGAGCATGGCCGCCAAGATACTGTTGTTCATTATTGTTATTGTTTATTTTATCGTTATGGTTAGAGCCTTGGTGCGTGCCATATACGCTGGGCTGTAAGCGCATTGCACGGTGCAAGTGC
>ERZ773056.37-NODE-37-length-56554-cov-11.579001_pt1 | contig 56554 bp, 40 predicted proteins | sample MGYA00580857_ERZ773056 | MGnify/ENA primary metagenome ERZ773056 (study PRJEB29015, sample SAMEA2737996) | human oral metagenome | biome: human oral; feature: human-associated habitat; material: dental | place: China | collected 2114 ... | reverse complement strand
CCTCTGTCAAGTTGCAGGAGACAATCATGCGCTCGAAAAAAGTACCCGGCAAACTGCTCGGCCTTCGGTAGGGGGCGTTTTTCGTTCTTGCCGTTTCGCTATACCTTTTTATTCGCTCTTGAGGCTGTCTACCGGATTGGCATTGGCGGCGCGCCAGTTCTGAAACGTTACCGTGAAAAACGTGATTGCTGTCACGGCGATAAATGCGAGTGCGAAGATCCACCAGCGGATCGGTGTGCGGTAGGCGAAGTTCGTGAGCCATTGCGAGACGCCATAATAGGCGACGGGGGCGGCTATGATGAAGCACACGATCACAATCTTGAAATAGGTGCGATTAAAACGAACCAGAATCTGCCTCGTGGACGAGCCAAAAACCTTCCGGATGCCGATCTCCTTCCTTTTATACTCGCTGTCGAAGACCACGAGGCCGAACACGCCTACCATCGAGATGAAAATGGCTATCGCGCTGAACAGCGTGATCAAAGCACCGACGGCGCGCTCCTTCTCGTAGAGTTGCTGGAGGACTTTATCGAAGAAAAAGACGTTGAACGGATAGTCCGGATCCAATTCTTTCAGCACAGACTGTACATGCTCCATTGCAGCACGCATATCTGTGCCCGCTTTCATACGAATATAAACGTACCGGGAATTGTTTCCCCAATTCTCCGTTCCCCACACATAGAACGCCATCGGCTCGACTGCATTACGGAACGATGCAAACTTCACGTCTGGCATAAAGCCGACGATTTGGGTGCTGTCGATCATCGCGCCTAATTCCAACCCATATTCTTGCTTCGCGCGTTCATTAAATACATATACCCCATGTCGCGTAAGGGCATCTTCCGTTCGGAACGTTCGCCCCTCGATGGCCGGAATGCCCAAAACATCAAGGAACGAAGCCTCCACGGGGATAACTACGTAATCTATCTTTTTGCCGCGATATTCCCGGCCCCAAGTCATGTATGAATCCGCGCTGGATAGGATCCGTTCGGAGCGCGTAATGCCTGAAACACCTGCGTACGACTTGATTTTGTTCATAAAAGTCTCCGGATGCGCTCGGATCTCATCACTCATCTCGGCAATAATGATCTGATCACGTTCGTATCCCAGCGGCGCGTGCTGCATAAAGTGATTTTGCAAATACATACACCCCGCCCCGATGATGAGCGCGAATGATGCAAAGTATTGCACGCCAATCAGGGCGTTGCGCAAGGCTCGTCCGCGTGTGGATAGGCCAAAACTGCCTTTCAAAACGAGTGCGGGCGGAAAAGACGTCATATAAAAAGCCGGATAAAGGCCCGCTGCAAGTCCTGTGAATAAAGCGATTAACGCCGTTGCCCCTACGATGACTTTGTGCGATAAAATTCCGAGATCCGTAGAGACTAATGCAGAAAGCGGGCTACGCGCAAAGAGCGCAACAAGCCCTATCGCCAAAATGTATGCGGCCAAACTGATCAAAATAGACTCTGCCACCAAAGCGCGGCGGATATTCCCGACCGAACTCCCGAGTACTTTCTGCGTGTTGATGCTTCGAATGCGCATAGGCGTGAGCGCGATGCTGAAATTGGTGAAATTTATTCCCGCGATCAGGAGCACGACGAATGCAATGGCCGTCAACACATGCAAGGTTTGGGTGTTGGCTTTCGGCATGTTGTCAAACTGCACATCAGAAACGAAGTGCACATCCGGCAGGGGAGTAAAACGCAGGTCAGCGCCTATCGCGTCCCACTCCGCGACACTTTCTTCTCCGAATTGTTCCTTCAAGACATTCGTAAAATGCTTTTTGAAGTTCTCATAAATGGTCGGGAGGTTGGCCGCGTCGTCCACCCGAATAAAAGCGGTGTAGTTCCAATTGCCCCAGTCCGATTTATTCTCTTGATCCGGAATGGTTTGATAAATCACGTTCCTCACCAGCGTGTTTTTGGGGAAGTCGCGATACACCGCGCCCACCGTCGGCGTGAAAGTAGGGTTGATGAGCTTTTTCCCGACTGCCGATTCCCGGCCAAACATCTTGCGGGCCATGCTCTCGGAGATCATTACCTGATCAGGAGTCTTCAAGACATCTGGCGAGCCTTCTATAAAATCGAAATGGAAGACGTCGGTAAACCCCGGAGAAACGGTTTGATATAGTTCGCGAAATTTCCTTTTGTCAGCACCATTTTCTGCGGAAATAACGATCTCAAACGGATTATTTTGAAACCCGCCCGCCTGAATATGTGGTGATGAAGCTATGAGCGTTTCAATCATGGGCCTACTAAGGATTGCTTGCGCTCCGCGCTCATTATCCACAAACTCCACACGGAATATACGCGAATGGTTTGGATCAAAATGATCAAAAGTATAGTCATATTCCACTTGCATGAGGATCGTCATGAAGGCCGCAAAGGCCACCGCCAACCCGCATAGATTAAAAAGGGTCGCCATCTTGAATCGGCGAAAAATGCTCAGGAGATTTCTGTATATCGTATGCATAGAAAATCAATTACAGGGATAAAAAATGAAGACAAACGGGGGCGAAACAGCATCCGCCCCAGCCATCGTCGTTCGATGTGCCTTATAAGCGCGTTGTATTCACAATTTGTCCGTCGAAAAGGTTGATGATGCGATTCGCAAAGCCCGCATCATGCTGCGAGTGAGTCACCATGACGATCGTCGTGCCTTCGTCATGCAGGTCGTTCAGGAGCCGGATGACTTCCAAGCCATTTTTTGAGTCCAGATTTCCTGTCGGCTCGTCCGCCAAGATCAATTTTGGATTCGCAACAACGGCCCTGGCAATTGCTACGCGTTGCTGTTGGCCGCCAGAAAGCTGCTGCGGGAAATGTCGCCCTCGATGACTGATGCTCATTCGCTTCAAGATGTTCTGCACGCGTTCCTTTCGCTCCGATGCTTTGATGCCGAGATACGTCAGGGGTAATTCTACGTTCTCAAAAACATTCAGCTCATCGATCAGATTGAAACTTTGGAACACGAAGCCTATCTGCCCTTTGCGCACTTCGGTGCGTTCCTTTTCGCGGAGGTGTCCCACTTCGCGGCCGTCTAAATAATAGTTACCATCGGTCGGGTTGTCCAGCAGGCCTAAAATATTGAGCAAGGTGGACTTGCCGCAACCTGACGGACCCATAATGGCCACAAATTCTCCGTCCGCCACTTCTAACGAGACCTTATTCAGGGCGATGGTTTGGATCTCTTCGGTCTCAAAATACTTTGTCAGATTCTCTACTTTGATCATGATGTTTTGCGTGTTATAAAAATGAATGTCTATTTGTTATCGGTGAAAATGAGAGCACGTTTTTCGATCTCGAGAAAGGGTATTGCAAAAGTGCGGCATGATTCTTTTCGCCCCTATGGGACTCATGCCAAACGGCAATACACATTTTCGATTTCGAAAAGGTCTCCTGTAAAACGGTTTGCCTCTTGCTCGGCCTGAAAATATTAAATCGCATGAATCTTATTTAGTTGCTCGGCTGAAGCAATTAAGCCGTGAAAATGTCTCTTAGTTGCTTCGATAGAGCAATTAAGCCGTGAAAATGTTTCTTAGTTGCTCGGCTGAAGCAATTAAGCCGTGAAAATGTCTCTTAGTTGCTTCAACAGAGCAATTAAGCCGAAAAAATGTCTCTTAATTGCTCTGATAGAGCAACTAAAGAAGATTTATACGGATTACTATTCTCTCCGGAAATCCTCAGTTGTAACCTTGCGTGTGAAGATTTCTCCTCCAAGTGCCTATCTTGCCAAATGGTAATACGCGCTCTCTGCTCCAAAAAAGTATCTCGCCAAACGGCGTCTCTCTCTCCTTGGCGTATAAAGGGCGTATGCCATTCGGCGACACTATCTATCGATTGCTTTCTTCTCTCTTGCATCTTCGTTCCTGTCCTTACGCGATCCGTGTGGGGCGTATGCTTTTGCGCCCTACAGCCTAACGGATGATTTTTTTGTTCCTGCATCTTCGTTTCTATCCTTTCTTCCCGAGAATTTATTGAAAACAACGTCTCCTGCCGGTAGGATGTAGGGGCGTATTGCATACGCCCTATCGCATGACCCCAAAGGGGGCAAAAAATTCTGTCTTGTTTCTTCTGTTCATCTCTTCCGAGATGTTTGGGGGGCGTATGCAATACACCCCTACAGCCTAACGGATGATTTTTTCTGTCTTGTATCTTCTTTTCTTCCCTTGATGGAAGAAAAGAAGGCAAAAGAAGATCAAGGCGGCTGCGGCCGCCGGCGAATTTGGCTGGATACATGATGGAATGACTATATCCGCCAGCTAATTTTCTCTGATGCATGATGGTATGTGTGATGACTTTCATCGGAAATACGTTTTTCGTTTTTACTTATTCGTTTTTTACTTCTATAAATGCGATATGCAAAGGAGATGGATAGCGTAATGGGGGAGACTTTATAGCGTGGTGCAGATGCAAGGCGTCCAAGACCGAGGTGGAGGGAGTGTACTGAAGTACATGACCGAACACCGAGTGTCGAAGGCAACGCCGCAGATGCGCTGCGATATAAATGTCTCCCATTATTCGCTCTTGATACTCTTCACAGGATTTTCCGCCGCCGCGCGTCGCACATGCAGCGCAACAACAACGACGATGACGCACAGGAGAAGGAGCCCGGAAAGGGCAAAGAGGTACCACGCGAGTGAAATTTTCTCGCTGAAGCCTGTTTGCCATAAAGTGGCGACGTAGGCAGCTGCGCCACAACCTGCAACAAGGGCGGGAGCCGCAATGCGAATGATGTCGCGTTCAAAAAGATGCAATACTTCGCCCAGGGTAGCCCCGTTGATTTTGCGAACAGCGATTTCCTTGCGCCGGCGATTGATCTCATCACCTGTATAACCCATTAATCCGACGAGGGAGATGAGCAGCGTAATCACAACACCGATCATGACGGCATTACGGAAGCGCTGCGTATCGGCATAACGGGCGGCCATCTCCGCGCGCCAGTCGCACAGCTCCACTTCACGGTCGGGCATCAACTTTTGAAGCTCTTGCCGAACGTGTTGCATGGCTTCGGGCGTCATGTGGTGAAACTTCAGAAGCAAATAGTTCGATTCTTTCGGATCGGAGCTATAAAACAGAATCGAAGGACGCTCGTCCTCCTCTTGAATCGTCCCGATCCGAATGTCATCATAGACGCCACAGATCGTAAAAGGCTCGTCGTTGTTGGCACCACTATGTTCCGTGACTAAAATTTGTTTGCCCACAGCGCCATCCCTCCAATCTGCAAACGCTTTCATCTTATCCACAAAGCGCCGACTGACCATCACTTCGTGTGACCATGCGACATCTTCTGTAAAGCTCTTTCCCGCGATGAGGGGAACCTCCAGCGCTTCTAAAAATCCGTTTCCGCACTCGTAGAGATCGGCTATGTTGAACAGCTCGCGGCTGTCATTGGGCAGATAAACATTGTTGCCAGATGTCCCCGTAAAAAATGGCTGATAAAATGTAGACACGGCAGACAACTCGGGCAGCCTCTGCGCCTCATCGATGAGCTTGCGGCGCAGCGTGGAGTCTATCCCGCCCATACTGACATAGGCGAGGTTTTCGTAGCGATATCCAGGATCGTCGTCGATCATGCGGCGGTATTGCAAGGTGATCACCACGAGCAGCGAAAGGAGGAATCCGACCGCCATGAATTGCACCGCCAGCAGGGCGAGCTTCCAGCGGCGCCGATGGGTCGAAAAATGGCGGAAAGCGGCGGCCACGGGGATCCGCGCGAAGAGTCTCCCGGGCAATAATCCGGCCGTGAGAAAGACCACGAGGCAAATGGCGAACAAAAAAACGAGGCTGCGCGTCGTAAAGAGTGCCCCCAGCGAGGCGTCGAGCAGCTCTTCAACCGTCGCGCGAAAAGCCAGAATGAGGGCGACGGCAAGCAGCAGTGAAAGGATCAAATGGAGGAACGTTTCGGAAAGGATCATTCGGACAATATCGCGTCCCGAGGCGCCATAACATTTATGCACAGCCACTTCCTTCGTTCTCGACACTAAGGAAGAGACGACGATCAGCACATAATTCATGACCGCCGTAAAAACAAGCGCAAACGCAAGCAAAAGAAGCAACCACGTCATCCGGCGCACTTCGGGCAGACTGTCGTGAAGGTCGTTCAGGGGCGTGAGGGAGTAGCTCAGCTCCACGCCGGCCTTTTTTAACTGCTCCAGATCCTGATGTTTTTCCTGCATAGCGTGCATGGCGTCGGAAAGGCTATCTGCAGAAACGCCCGGCTGCAATTTGACAAAAGCCATATATCGATCGTTTCCGATCCAGTTCATCGTGCCGTCAAAATTAGGCGTGCGAAGCCGATCGATCGAAATCACGGCGTCATATTTGAGCGTGGCGTTTTCCGGGATCGTCTCAAACACGCCGCCGATGGTCAGCACCTCTCCCCCCCAGTTTTCCGCCCGGAGGATTTTTCCCACGACATCTCCCCCGAGCTTATCCGCCAACTCTTTAGAGACCATGATCAACCGATCGCCCCTCGGCGCGCTAAGGATTTTCTCCGCGTTGCCTTGCAGCATCGGCCTCGGGAGGACATTAAAAAAGGAGTCGTCCGCCGCGATCATATTTATCGAGATTTTTTTCTTGTCGTCGGTGTACACGTTCCCGATATAGATCCAGGTGCAACGCGTGGCTTGCTGCACACCCGCCACATCCTGCCGCATACCTACGGCCACACCGCCACTAACCTGTTCATGATTTTTGAGCTCTCCGTTTATTACATATATCTCATTCATGCGATAAATACGGTCTGCATCCGGATAGAACGTATCGTACGACTGCTCAAAAAAGACCTTGGCAATCAGCACCAGCCCCATCGCCAGCCCGACGCCGAGCGAGAGGATTTTCATGCCATGATTCCGCCCGCGTTTAGTCAGCGAACGAAAAGCCGAGAGGAAATAATTCGTCATCATAAGGGTGTTGTTGAACTAAAAATGAAAATCTATAAACTGAAAAAGGATCATGTAAATCGGCACAACCAATTCAGACCGAACCGTGGAACTATTATTGAACTCAAAATGAAAATCTACGAATGGAAAAAGGATCATGTAAATCGGCACAACCAATTCAGACCGAACCGTGGAACCATTGTTGCACTCAAAATGAAAATCCATGAAAGGAAAAAGGATCATGTAAATCAGCACAACCCATTCAGACCAAAAAAATAAATACAGACTCTTCGGAAAGACAGAAAACGAGGGCTAAAAATTTTTCATGCAACTCGGGAGCACCGTTTTCGGCTCTCCGTTTTTTACGGTTCACTTTTCCAGGATCAGCACCTCGCTGTCTTTATAACTCTCGTAGCCCGACACGATCACTTTTTCACCCGGTTCGAGACCCTCGGTAACTTCGTAGTATTGAGGATTCTGCCGGCCGATCTTTATGTGGCGTCGATACGCCTTTTTCCCGTCCCGATCAAGAACGAAGATCCAGTTCCCGCCCGTATTCTGGAAGAAGGTTCCTTTCGGGATAACCACCGCCTCCGTCGGCTGACCGAGTTCGAGATTGATGTAATACGTCTGCCCACTCCGAATGTTATCCGGACGTTCGCCGGTAAACACAAAATCCGTCCTAAACTTCCCGTCACGAACCTCGGGATATACCTTACGTACCGTCAGCGCGAAGTGAGTCCCCTGGCGATCGAACGTGGCCGGTAACCCAGCGCGGACACGATCGATGTAATGTTCATCGATCAATGCCTGAACCTTGTAATCAGAGAGGTCGTTTATCTGCCCTATTTTCTGTCCCGGTTGAACGTTCTGGCCAAGCACCACGTCAAGCAAACCCAGCTCGCCATCGATCTGGGAACGCACTTCAAGCTTGTTTTTCCGCTCGCGAATGAGCAGCACATTGCGGCGCATATTCATGAGGTTATCTTCCATCTGATCCATTTGGATAGACCGATAAAGTGAGTCCTGACGGAGCCGTTCATTAATGAGCGTATGTTTCCGCCGCGCCAATTCGTAGTCTTCTTTTGCCTGCACATAATCCTCCCGGGCGGTGAGCTTCTCGTTGTACAGCTTTTCCTGTTGCCGATAATTTCTAAGGCTCCGCGTAGTTGCAAGATCCAATTGTAGCTCCTCGGTTTTGTTGCGCAAACGGTCTTGTTCCATGGTTACTTGCGTATTTCGAAGCAGGTTTTGTTTTTCAGCTAATTCCGCCTCCGCATTAAGGATCTGCAACTCCAAATTAGCGTTGCTCAGCCGCACAATGACGTCGCCACGATGCACACGAGCGCCTTCCTCGACCACAAGTTCCTGTACAATTCCTCCTTCTTCGGGGCTCAGCTGCACAATTGTGATCGGCTGAACTTGTCCATCCACGCGGACAAAGTCGTTGAACTGATCCCGTTTTACATCACCAATGCTCAAGCTCCGGGCGTCTACGCGCAGTGTCGCAGCATGATTTCCGAACACAATCCACGACAGCAGCAAAACGACAGCAGCTCCGCCCGCAATGTATGGAAGGTGTTTCTTCCGTATTCCTTTCTTTTTTTCTAACAGTATATCCATGATGGGTTATGATTGATGCTTTATTTTCAATGATTAATGGCTGTGAGATGAGGCATGGACGTCTTTTTTCGATTCATTTTTTCGGTTCATAATTGATCGTTGACCATTCACAGTCAGAGGCATAGTATGCCACCAAGCGGCGTTTAATTTCGTACGAGAGTTGTTTTTGTAGCAAGTTGGCGCGGGCTTCAATGAGCGTATTCGCGGCCGTTTGCAAATCGATTGCGGACGAAAGTCCTTCCTCATATTTACGTAACGTGACGCGGTAAGCCATCGAGTCCGCGGCCACCTTCCGCGCCATCTGCACGACCTCTTTTTCAAACCCATCTCGATCCGCTACAGCCTGCTCGACAGCCGTCCGCAGCTGGCGAAGCGTCTCGTCACGTTGCACATCCGCCACCCGCATCGCGTTTCGTGCCCTGCGGGCCGACGTGTACCTCGCCAAGCCGTCGAAAAGGGGTATGCTGAGCGTCACGGCCAAATATTCGCCGCGATTATTGTCGAAGAACTGTCGGCTGAAAGCCGTCGTCTGTGGGTCGGCCAAGTTGCGGAAGTAATTCGTCGAAATACCCGCCTCAAAAGTCAGCTGGGGAAACATCGCACCACGCGCCACACGGTACAAATGTTGTGCTGCCAACCTGCGACACTCCGCCGCGCGCATCGTCGGGTTATCTGTCACTGCGCGGCTAAAAATTTCCTCCGCCGAAAGGGTCGTTGCATTTCCTCGCCATACGATCACGGACGTATCCATCATCAATGCATCTTCGGCCGGGTAATTCATCGCCTCTTTTAACGTCCGCACAGCCGCGTCGTACAAATTCTGCTGGTGGATCAGGTTGTAATCATCCGCCGCCACAATCGCCTCCACCTGGGCTACGTCCGCGGCACCCTTCAGGCCCAATTCCTCCATGCGGCGCGTCTTGTGCAAAGTCTGCCGACTCTCGCCCAACTTTTCGATAGCCAGCCGCACAGTGCCGCCATAATAAACCGCGTTCGAAAAAGCCTCCATCACCGCCAGCGCAGCCTCGTTTTGCACCCGACGCACCTCATGCGCACCCAGCTGACGGTTGATCGCCGCCGCTTTAGCCCGGTTGACGAGCTGTCCACCGTCAAACAGCGGCAGCGAGGCGTATGCCTGATAGGAATTATTAAAAGTGGAGACATTATTATATGTGTTCGTTTGCGGGTCGATCGACCGCCCGTAGTTAAGTTGCCCGCCAATCCGCATCCCCACCGAAGGGAAGAAGTCGGCCATGGCGGCGCGATACTCCGCCCGATACGTATCGTCTTGATGCCTCTCGGCGCGCACCTTGAGGCTATTTTCTGCGGCGTAACGCATGCAGTCGTCCATCGTCCACGTCTTCGCCTCCTGGGCACGTGCCCCGACAAACGCCACGCAAAGCCATCCGCTTAGGATCCATGTCTTGTACATCATTTCCGTGATTTTATTTTGCACTTATTCATGCCAAAACCATGCCGCCAAGGGCAAGGAGATTGTTTTCAGTCAGTTGCAGAAATGCACGCCAATCGTCCTTGTCAAAAACTTAGACGGGAGCGTCCACGTATTGGACAAAACGAAACGCAAAACGGCCGTGCAAACTCTCAACACCCATTTTTTTCGGACTAAGAAGCTGTTTTGAATTTATTTCGGAGACTATCGGGAGGATGTTTCTGATGATTTTGTTTCATCATTTGACGAGCATAGCCAGCTATGTGAGGATGAATGATGAAACAAAAGGGCAGAAACAGGTCCTGATAGACCCGAAACAGAAAAGAGAAAGATCCGCCCAAACAATTCCATTAAACAATCATCCAATAAATTCAAAACAGCTTCTTATTTCCCCTGTCACGCTGCAGCTACGCCGCATGGCTCCGACCGCGATCCTTGTACTTTTGCAGCCGTCCCAAACGCCTGTCGACATGAGAGGATGATCCCGCCCGGACACCGCGCAGCGGACGTATTTGAACGATGTGGAATAAAAATATGCTTGTTAGCCGGAGGCCGCTCTTCGCCTCACCGTCCGAACGGACAGAACGACGCCGTACGGCGTTGTTGTTTGGGCTGTTGTGGTTCAAATTCTTGTGGTTTGACGTCAGTTGGTGTGCCGCCTCCACCTACCGACCCTTTTCAATGGCCGAGACATACCTCAGCGCTACGCTCGCCGCGCTCATTTTGTTGCTGCCACTCGTGATCTGGCGTATGGAGCGGACGACATGGGCCGTGGCTATCCTCACGGACGTATTATTGGTCTGCAATCTGATGTATTTCCGCACCTACTACACCGCCATCCCGCCGGATAGCTACCTGCTGGTGGGCAACCTCCGAGATTTTACGGATAGCGTCTGGGGGTCACTTAAAATCACCGACGCCCTCTTCCCGGCATCGACCGTGGTGGCCGCCGTGCTACGCTATCGCCGACGGGGACAGGCCTCGCGGCTCCGTCGGTCGGCCTTGCTGCGACGTTATACCATCGCGACGACCGTCACGGCCGCCGCCCTGCTGACTTTGACCCTGGTGAAGGGTGGATTCCGCGCGGCCTACGAGTCGCTGCAAGGCTCGTACACCCACACGTGCGTGACGCCGATGTACACAGTCTTCGGGACGTTTTACTACGACTGTATTCGCGGCGCGGAAACGTTCACGCCGGAGGTCGGGCTGCGGATCGAGGCCTGGATGACGGCCGATCGCACCGCCCGCATGGCCGCCGATGCCGACACGTTGCTGCCGGACACGGTCGTGCGCCAACACGTCATCATCATCCTGGCCGAATCGCTCGAAAGCTGGGTCTTGGAGCGCACGGTGGAGGGGCAGGAGCTAACCCCGCGACTCAACGCCCTGCTACGCGACTCGCTGACGATCTACGCGCCGCATATCCTCTCGCAAGCGAAAGGTGGACGGTCGATCGACGCCCAACTTATGATCAATGCGGGGCTGCTGCCAATCGCCAGCGGGGCCTACAGCCTGAAGTATCCACACACAACATACCCCTCGCTGGCCGAAGCCATGCGCGCAGAGTATGGTGCCGACGCGGTGCGGGCCTACGCGCTGACGGGCGACAAGCCGATGGTGTGGAACCAGGCGGTCATCGACCCGGCGCTGGGCTATGACAGCTTGATCGCAAAGGCCAGCTTCGTGAACGACGAACCCGTGGGCCCGAGGTACCGCCCACAGATCGGCGACGTCTCGCTGATGCGTCAGATCGCCGAAAAAATCGTTCGCGGCGAGGTCTGGGACGCACGCCGGCACATGCTCCTGCAATGCGTCACCTACTCGGGCCACTTCCCCTTCGCTCTGCCCGAGCGGCTGCGAGAGGTGCGATTCTCCGATCGTTACCCCGAGCGTATGCGCGACTACATGGCCACGGCGCGCTACACCGATCGCGCCATCGGCCTCTTCGTCGACCGACTCCGGGCGGCCGGCGTTTACGACAACACGCTCGTCGTGATCACGGGCGACCATGAGGGACTCGGCGAGATGCGTCGGGCGTGGTGCGAGAGTGCCGGCGGACGCGGCCTGGTCGCTGACCGGCCGATGGTGCCCTTCATCGTCCTGAACGCACCGCGGGGAATGCGCGTGGAGGCGGTCGGCGGACAAGTGGACATCTACCCCACCCTACTCCGGCTACTCAGACTGCGACGCTATGTCTGGCGCGGCATGGGACGTAGCCTCACCGACCCCATGCGCCCGCCCGTGGCTGTCGATCCATACGGTACGATCTACGGTCGGCCCGACTCTATCGCCACCCCGACACTCCAGCGGCTGAAGGAGGCCTGGCCCGTATCGGACGCAATCATCCGATACGATTACTTCAAACGGAAAGCTAAGAAGGGATAGATAAAAACGTGTGTTCGACGTCAGAGAATGCTGTTTTTGAGATGCCGTCATGTCGCATGACGAGACCAAAATGGCCATTGAGGCGCCGTCATGTCGCATGACGAGACCAAAATGGCCGTTGAGACGCTGTCATGTCGCATGACGAGACCAAAATGGCCATTGAGACGCCGTCGTGTCGCATGACGAGACCAAAATGGCCGTTGAGACGCCGTCATGTCGCACGACGAGACCAAAATGGCCGTTGAGACGCCGTCATGTCGCATGACGAGACCAAAATGGCCGTTGAGACGCCATCGTGTCGCATGACGAGACCAAAATGGCCGTTGAGACGCCATCATGTCGCATGACGCTCGTTCCCTCAGGAGAGACGAGAGGTGTCATCGCAAAGACGCCCCGTCATCTCTCGGATAACGGGGCGTCTTTTTATCGTTTCGACCTATTGCAGGGCGCGTTCGTCAGCGCTCACTCCTTGCGCAGGGCGCGGACCACTTCACCGATGTACATCGTGTGGAGGCCGGCCTTGCCGCGTTTGGCGTAGTGCTCGCGGGGCACATCGTCTTTGAACGCGGCCGAGTCGAAGGGCGCGGCGTAGAGCAAGCGGCACTCCAGGACAAGGTCGGCCTCGGCGTAGTAAGGCGTGCCGTTCTCAGTGTAAAGCGTGTGGAGACCAAGCGCAGCGGCCTTGTCGCCGTCGCGTCCGCTGTGGTGGCCCATGTAGCGGAGGATGCTGTCGCCCTCGGCAAAGGCCATGACGGCGAAGTAGGGCGAGCGGTCTAGGAACTCCTTCGTGTAGCGCTTTTCGGCCACGTAGACGGTGACGGTAGGCCGTCCCCAGAGGGTGCCCATCGCGCCCCAACTGATGGTCATGGCATTGCTCTTCTCACGGTCGCCAGCGGCCAAGAGGAGGCCCTTGCCGCGGAAGTAGGTGAAAGGGTTGAGAAGGAGGCGGGAGACTTTCATCGTGAGGGTGAAATCTTCGCTTACGGGAAATGCTTTGAAGGTGCCGGTCGGAGCAGCCGTCTTCGGGGTGTCGGCCAGCATGGATAAGGTGGGTAGGACGAGCAGCGTCGCAACCAATAGGAGGTGAAGGAGGCGGGAGACTTTCATCGTGAATACGTATGGGGGGGTAAGGGGTGGATAAAAACGGCAAGCAGTCCTGCCGGGTCATATGTGTAGACCGACAGGACTGCTCGAATACATACATCTGCGCAACGAGGCATCAATTGATCACCTCGGGCGGAGTGGCTACGGTGGCGTCTTTGCCAATCTCTTTGAAGGCGGCGATCATGCGCTTGGTGTCCGTCTTGGTGGGGTTGTAGGTGACGGTCACTTGCTGCTTGGCCTGATTGACGCGAACGTCCTTCACACCTTTCTCATAAGCGAACTGCTTCTTGATATTCTTTACGCAGCTGCTGCACACGATCTCGACGGCGAAGGTGACGCGCTCGTCTTTCTTAGGCGCCTTCTGATCCTGCGCCATCGTGTGGGTTGCACCCATTGCCATTATCAGCAGGGCAACGATCATTGATTGAATTGCTTTCATACTCAGTTTTGTTTTGAGGGTGAATAATCGAATGCGCCAGTGTGGCGCGGTAGTTATAAGTCGTCATTGCAGGGGCGAGTTCGATGCTTGCCCCGAGGAGAGCGACGCCGGCAAAAATAAGATAACCGATTAACCCGCCGGCGGAAAAGTCCCCATGAAGAGAGGTTAGAGCGACCAGCGCAGCCCCGCGTAGATCTTCCGACCGTGCACCGGCCCCCAGACCATCGTGGCGTCGAAGTCGTTACCCCAGGGGTCGGACGAGGCGACGATCGGGTGAGCCTGCTTGAAGTTGAGCAGGTTCTCGGCGCCGAGGTAGACGGACATCTTCTTGAAGCGCTTCGTCACCTGCGCACCGAGCATCGTGTAGGGGTCGAACGTCGGCTCCCAGAGCGGGCGCGCGGCGTCGGGGGTGGGCATCGAGCCGGCGCCGTTGAACTGTGCCGTGGCGTCCAGCTGCCAGCCGTAGCGCGGCGTCCGGTAGCCCACCGTGAGGAGGCCTTTGTAGCGGTTCGTGAGCGGCTTCTCCATCAGGCGCCCGTTGTAGGTCTCCTTCGCGTCCGTCCAGCGCCAAGCCGCGCGCACGTCGAGGGCCTTAAAGAAGGTGTAGGCCGCCTCGAGCTGGATGTTACGCGCATAGGCCCGGCCGTCGAGGTTGTAGAAGCGCACCCCGTGGGCGTCGGTCATCACATCGGCCACCACCTGATTCTGGAAATCCGTCTGGTAATACTCCGCCGAGAGCGTCAGCTCCTGCCCCGCGATGGGGAGGTAACCCGTAAGGCTTGCGCCCCAGTTCCATGCCGACTCCATGCGCAGGTCGGGCGCCACGCTGAGGTTGCGCACACGGTTGGAGGCGAAGAGGAAGTTGTTCTCCACAAAGACGTTCACCGAGCGGTAGCCCTTGCCCACGGAGGCGCGCACGCTGAGGGCTTCGATGGGGGTGTAGTGGAGGTGCAGGCGCGGGGTGACAAAGGCGCCGTATTCGTTGTGGCGATCGGCGCGCAGGCCGGCCATGATGTCAAGGTTGCGCATCGGCTTCCATGTATATTCGGCGAAGGCGCCAGCGGTCCACTCCGTGCGCAGACGGAGGAAGGCGGGATCGTCGGCGAAATAGTTCGACGTCTGCTCCGTGCGATCCATATTCAGGCTGAGGCCGGTGCTGATCTTATGCTTCACGCCGAGGTCGGTGTCGAAGAGCAGATTGGCGTAGACGTTCGACTGGCGCAGGTCGTAGGGAATGGCACCATAGGTCGCGTCCTGCTTGTGAAACGACCCGGCCAAGATGAGAGCCACGCTACGGTTGGCCTCGTCGTCGAGCACGTAACCATTCTTCGTGAACACCTCACCGCGCAGCGTACGGATGTCGATGCGATACAGCGGATCGCCGGGGCGAGCCGGCGTGGCATGCGCCGTCTGACCGTTCTCACGCGTCTCATGGATCAGCTTCACGCCCACCTGCGAGACGTAATTCTTGCGGTTATAAAACCAGCGGTTGAAGACGTTGAACTGCTCCGTGAGCGGCAGATCGAGGAAGCCGTCGCCGTCGGCGTCGTGCGACTGCTTGTCGCGCGAATAGTGGGCGAAGAGGCCTGTGGAGAGGTGCTTCGAGAGGCGGATGGCGGCGTCGGCATTGCCCTCCATGCGGCCGGCGTCGGAGGCGAAGAGGTTGAGCGTAAGGGGCGCCGCCTTCATGGGCTTCTTGTACTCCACGTTGATCTGCCCCGTGACCGACTCGTAGCCGTTGCGCACCGACGCGCTGCCCTTCGACACCTGGATACTCTCCATCCACGGCGCCGGCACATAGTCCAGCCCAAAGAGCGAAGCGGCGCCGCGGAAGTTGGGCACATTCTCGGTCAGCATTTGCACGTACGTGCCGGGCAGGCCTAAGAGGCGGATCTGCTTGGCGCCCGTGGCCGCGTCGGAGTAGGAGACGTCGACCGAGGCGTTCGTCTCGAAGCTCTCCGAGAGGTTGCAGCAGGCGGCACGCGTCAGCTCCTCGTAGTTGATCTTCTCGGTCTGCACCGTGGCGATACGCGACTTGAGCGTGTTGGCCACGCGCCCCTTGACGACCACCTCGCTCACCTGCTGCACCTCCTCGCGGAGGACGATGGCCAGCGCGTTCGCGTTGGCCGCGGTGACGTCGATCGTGTCCGAACGGAAGCCGATATAGGCCGCCACGAGTCGGTCGGTGGCGTGGCTGCTGTGGAGCGTAAAGTTTCCGTCGGCGTCGGTCGTGGCCACTTCGCCCGAACGGAGCAGGCGCAGCGTGGCGCCGATGGCTTTGTCGCCGTTGTCGAGGGCGACGTTTCCTTTCACATTGAATTGTGCCCGGGCCGCATTGACGCTAAGCGCGGCGGCAAGGACGGGCAGGGTGTACTTGAATCGTAACTTCATAAACGTAAGTCGTGTGTATAGAATCTTCGAGGGGCTTTTTGTCACCCTCACTTGTCATTTGAGGGCGGCAAAAGACGTGCAATTTCCTGTGGAAAGCGCATGGATAAACGGTTTTTGAGTCTTTTGTAGAGACTTTGGGCAGGGGAAATGCGAGCTTCAAGGCCTCATCCTGGAGGTCATCTCGCCGAACACTTCGACAGCCTCTCGCAGATTTGCAGCGCCTCGAAATACATTATTTCTGGCTGTCGCAGATTTTACAACCCTCGAAATACATTATTTCTGGCCGCCGCAAAATTTACAACGCTCGAAATACATTATTTCTGGCCGTCGCAGAATTTACAACGCTCGAAATACACTATTTCTGGCCGCCGCAGATTTTACAACCCTCGAAATACATTATTTCTGGCCGCCGCAGATTTTGAGGGCACCGAAATACATTATTTCTGGCTGCCGTGGATGATAAGGCTCCTATTTTTGCGACCATCAATCACCTATTAAATCCCATTCAAATGATTACGCATGCACTCATCAACCCGCGATCAATCGCCGTCATCGGCGGATCGAACCACATCCACAAGCCCGGCGGGCGGTTAGTAAAAAACTTGATCGAAGGCCCGTTCACGGGCGACTTATATATCGTCAACCCGAAGGAGCGTCTGATCCAGGGGCACCCCGTGACGCGCAGCGTAAACGACCTCCCGACGGGCATTGAACTGGGCGTGCTGGCCGTCTCCGCGGCGCACTGCACAGAGGCCGTGCGTGTGTTGGTGGAAGAGAAAGGTGCGCGCGCCATCATCATCATCTCGGCTGGCTTCAGTGAGGAGTCGACCGAGGGTGCGGCCATCGAACGGGAGATCTGCCGCATCTGCACCGCGGCCGGCGCGGCGCTTATTGGCCCGAACTGCATCGGGCTGGCCAACCCGTACCACCACGCCGTCTTCACATCGCCCGTGCCCACGCTCGGCCCCGGCGGCGTCGACCTCATCTCGGCCTCGGGCGGCGTGGCGCTGTTCATCATCGAATGCGCCCTGACGAAGGGGCTGCGATTCCACTCGCTCTGGTCGGTAGGCAACGCCGCGCAGACGGGCATCGAGGAGGTGTTGGAGTATATGGATGAGCACTTCGTCCCCTCCACCGACGCGCGCATCAAGGCACTTTACATCGAGGACATCCGCGACGTCGAGAAGCTCGTGCGCCACGCCACATCGCTCGTCCGTAAGGGGTGCCGCATCGCGGCCATCAAGGGCGGGACAACGGCAGACGGCATGCGGGCGTCAGCCATGCACACGGGTGCGCGGCCGACGAGCGAGGAGGAGGTGGCGTCGCTCTTCCGTCGGGCGGGCATCGTGCGGTGCTACAGCCGCGAGGAGCTGATCGCTGTAGCCTGTGCCTTCGCGCTACCACGACCGCAGGGAAAAAGTTTTGCGGTCGTCACCCACGCCGGTGGCGCCGGCGTCATCCTGACCGACGCCTTGGTGCGTTGCGGCATGAAGGTGCCAGCCTATCGTGGTGCGATGGCCGACGAGCTGAAGACGCGTCTCTTACCGGGCGCGTCGGTGGCTAACCCGATCGACATCCTCGGCACGGGCTCCGCGGCGGACTTCGGTCTGGCCATCGACTATGCCGATCAGTACTTCCCGGAGACAGACGCCATCGCCGTGATCTTCGGTAGCATCGGTCTGGGAAAGATCACTGCGGCGGTGGACGTCATCCTCGAGAAGATGCAGACGTGCTCGAAGCCGATCTACCCCATCCTCCCCTCGGTGCTCAACACGGCAGAAGAGATCGCCCACTTCGTCCGCCACGGCGGCATCACCTTCCCCGACGAGGTCACGCTGGCGCAAGCGCTGAGGCGGATGGCAAGCCTATGAGTTATGTTTGCCCTATCAATCCATTAATAAAAGACGATCATGACAACGATAGAATTGGGCGCCGCCATCCAACGTGAACTGGACAGAATGGAAGGCAATGAGACGATGATGAAACAAGCGCTTCAAGCCCTGCGCCGCATCGGCCGTGAGGTGAAAAAGAAGGAATACGCCGGACAGGACGACGAGGAGATTATTGTCGGCTTACAGCATGCTTTTTCGGAATGGAAAGATGTGAAAGAGGGTAAGCTACAGACCCGATCATTAGACGAATTGCTTGATGAGTTATAAGCTGCGAACCATCCGTTCGTTTGATAGAGATGTCAAACGATTGGCTAAACACTATCACTCTCTACGCGACGATCTCCGATTACTGGCCGGGCAACTACTGGAAAACCCATTGCAAGGTGCAGACTTAGGAGGCGGCATCCGTAAAATCAGACTTGCCATCACTTCCAAGCAGAGCGGTAAGCGGGGCGGTGCAAGGGTGATCATCCACATCGAGCTCTTAACCGGAATGCACGAGGGCACGATCTGTTTCCTCGCCCTTTACGACAAGTCTGCTCAGTCTTCCATCTCTGACAAAATCATCCGCGAACTACTCAAAGAGGCCGGCATCATTTGATACCGACCTTAATCCCTCCCCACCGGCCGGGAGTGGTCATAACCGCTCTAACTCACCGGTGCCCGCGCCCGTGCCCTTGTATTTACTCTTGGCCGAGTTGAACCGGTAGCGCAGGGTAAGCTCGAACTCCTGCGAGTCGTAGCGGTCTACCTGATAGGACTCCATGCGCGGAGAGCGGTAAATGGCGCCACCCCCTTCGCCGCGAAACACGTCCCAACCCCGCAGCATCACGCTTAGGCGATCGCTGAAGAACGATCGCGTCAGCCCCATATTGACCACCCACACATCATCCGTCAGGTACAGATTGCGCTCGTCGCCCTTGCTCCGGTAACGCACGTCGAGCGTGAAGAGTAGGCCAGCCGGCAGCCGGAGTGAGTTGTTCAGCGAGATGCGGAAAATCGGCCTGTCATAGCGCACCGGCTTCCCGTCAATCTCCACCTCGGCCCACTGCTTGACAAACCCCGCGCTGAGCTGTGGCGTCCACACTCCAAACGTCGGCGTGACGGTGGCAAAAGCCGTCAACAAAGGCAGCCGATCGAGGTTGGTGTAGGTGATGAGAGACACCTTCGGATCTATTCGGCTGCGCTCCGTGCGATCAATCACGGCGTCGCGTTCCTGCCGGTAGCTCGCCGTCAGTTGCACGATGCGCCACGAAGCCGTGAGGCTTACGTCGTGCGTTAGGGTTGGCTTCAGCAGCGGGTTACCCGTTTGCAACGTGAGGCGGTTAGCGTAATACACGTTGCTTGTTAATTGGCGATACGACGGGCGCTGCGTCTTCGCCGTGTAAGCCAGTTGCAGGTCGACGCCCTTCACCCGCGTACCGAACGAGACGTTGGGGAACCATTGGTTGTAGTTGCGGTTCAAGCCGTCGAGCAGTCGGCCGTTGCTGAGGTAATCGGAGCGAACATGCTCATAGCGCAGCCCGACGCCCAATTGCCCGATAGGCGTCTCCCGTGCATACTCCGCAAAGAGGCTACTGTTCCATTCGTCCGCAGTCATATCAGACGACGGGACAATACGCTCGGGGTTGCTGTACATGTCCGTACGATGCGTGCGGACATACTCGCCACCGACGGACAGCTCGCCACCAAAGACGGGGTACGACAGGATTAACTTCGACGCTGCGAGCCGGTTGCGCACACGATTTTCCGAGTTCACCACGCGGTCTTCCTGCATGCGACTCGTCTCCACGGCATGCGAGCGCGACGTGCTGCCACTCGTGTAGAAGTCGACGTTGAAGTCGATCCCCAAGCGGCCCACCGTCCCGTTGTAATACGCATTGAGACGGTGTGCAGGGTCGTTCGTCGTGCGGCGCGCATTGTCGCTATGCCATTCGTCGTAAAAGGCCGAGTCGGCGTGAACCATGCTGTTGAAAGTCGTGTGGTTGATGTCGTCGCGCAGGGTTGGCGAGAGCGTGTAGCGGAGGCCGACGTAATGCTTAGGCGAGATCTCCCAATTGGTGCCAGCCGTGATGCGCATCCACCGGTCGACACCCGTGGCGTAAAGCGCATTCTCCTGTTGCCAAAGTGTATCAAGACGCGTCTGCTGCGTGATACGGCTGTCGATGAGGTACGCCCCGCGGCCGTAAAGAACGGTGCCGAACACGTCCCAGCCGCTCTTGTGCCAATTCACGTTCAACTGCTCGCGCAGGTCGGTCGTTTCGCCCTCGTACCAGCTCGACCGCGCATCGAATCCGAAGCCATCTCCGGCATGCCGCACCGTATTGATGCGGATCACCGCCTTCACCGAAGCATCGTAGCCTGCGCCGGGATTGCGTACAATCTCCACGTCGCGTATGTCGGCCGAGTTCAGCTGATCTAACTCCGATAGGTCGCGCACCTCGCGGCGATTGATGTAGATCTTGGCCTCCCCCTTACCGAAAACGGAGATGTTGCCCTTGTTATCCGTCGTCAGCGAGGGCAACCGGCGCAGCACGTCGTTCGCCGTGCCCGCTTGGCTCAGCATGGAGCCTTGCACCGAGGCCACAAGCGCATCGTTCTTCAGTCGGATAGCGGGCCGATTTGCCCGTACTGTCACCTCGGCTAACTGCGTGGATTCGGGCTTAAGCGTGACGGTCACACCCGGTCGTGCCTCAACCGTCTGCGTCTCGTATCCTACGAAGGAGATCTTCAGGAAAGCTCGCTTCGTCATGCCGCCTTCTACCGTAAAATCTCCATGTGCGTCGGTGATCGTGCCCGTCACAAGCGCCGAGTCGGGCAACGCATACAGCGCCACGTTGGCAAACTCGATGGGTTGGTTTTGCGTGTCCACCACGCGTCCGGTCAATTGTTGTGCATAAGTCGCACATGCTGCGGCCAGTGTACCGATCAGCAAGATGTAGTATCGTCTCATGTTTGTCTGGGTTTGATGTTTCTACAAACAGGACGAAGAGGCAGAGAAAATGCTACAGGTCTATCGAGGTTGGAAGGGAAATGGGTCTATAAAACTTGATCGCTTTGGACGCATGCCCCACCCTCCTTTTCTTGTCTTGACACAAGAAAAGGAGGCAAAAGAAAGTCAAGGCGCCGAGGGGCGCCGGCCAAGTTTGCTGGGTACGCATCAAGCATGACGATACGGGATATTCCCGTCTTCGTCGATCAGCAGGATGGTGAGATGACCGTCGGGGAGCAGGGGGGCGCAGTGGCGGTGGCAGAGGCGAAGCAGGGCGGGGAAGAACCGATCGCAGTCGGTGTCGGTGAGGGCGTGCCACAGCTCGCGGGCCAACGTGATGCCCGTGATGGCTTCGCTGGCCGACGGCGAGCAGCCCGATTCGGCAGCGACCGTTTGCAGAAACGCCTTATTCATCACCACCTTCTTGCTGTGCGTATCTAACGAGCCCTCGGCCAGCTTCACCGCCTTGCCGACCATGATGCCCATCGTCACGTTCGGGATACCGAGGTCGGCAGCAATCTTCAGCGTCTCGCCGATGAAGTTGCCGAAGTGAACGAACGCCTGCGCGGGCAGGTCGGGGTATTCGGCCTTGACGAAGCGCTCGCTGCGGGCACCGGAATTGATGACCAAGCGCTCAGGACTGAGGGCACGGCAGACTTCCACTTCGCGGCGGATGGAGCGGACGAAGGCGTCTGACGAGAAAGGCATGACGATGCCTGACGTACCGACGATGGAGATGCCGTCCACGATGCCGAGCTTCGGGTTGAACGTCTGCCGAGCAATCTTCTCCCCATCGGGCACGGCGATCGTCACGTCCAAGGGGGCATCGCAGAGCGCCGTCAGCTCGCGGGTGATCATCTCGCGCGGCGTGCGATTGATGGCCGGGCCACCGATCTCAAGGCCGAGGCCGGGCAACGTCACACGGCCCACGCCCTCACCTTGCAGGAAGCGGATCCCCTCCCCTCCCCCGTCACGAAGCGCCACTGTCGCGCAGATCTTGCAGCCGTTCGTCACGTCCGGATCGTCGCCCGCATCCTTGATCACGGCGGCCGTTGCCTTCCGCTCGCCGAGGTGCGTCTCGGCTATGGGTAGCGTCATCACCTCACCGTCGGGCAGGGCATACGACACCTCGCTTTGCTCCTCGCCCGTGAGCAGCGCCATCAGCGCCGCCTTAGCCGCAGCCGTGGCACACGATCCGGTGGTGTAACCGCTGCGCAGCGGAAAGAAGCCGGGCACGAAGCGCTCGATCTGCTTGCGAAAACCGTGGCGCCCCGTGACGGCGACAAACCCCGCGGGCATCGGCGGACGGCGGACGGCGTACACGGCAATGCCCAGCTTATGCGCCGCCTCTACCTTATCGATAAAGCCACCCGACTCTCCACTCTCCTTCGTCAGTATGGCCTGCGGACGCACGCGCTCAAGCAGCGCCTCGTCGCCGCCGGGCTCGTAATAGACGATCCGCTCACGCGGGAAGCCCTGCCGCTCGGCCAACGCGAGCGACGTGGGCAGATCGAGGATGCGGAAGATACACGCGTCGTGCGCCTGCCAATACGCCCTCAACCGGCCGATGGTCTGCACGCCGGTCAAGGCCAGCAGTCGGGTGACGCCATCAGCCTCCATCCGACGGATGGCATCGTCGTAATCGTCGCACCAAATGATGTCCGCACTGCGCGGCGGATAGACGCGCTCGTAACGCACCACCGGCAGCGAGAGCCGTTCGGCCACGACGGCCACCGTGCGATGCAGCACCTCGGCGAAGGGATGGGCGGCGTCGACCAGCAGCCGGATCTCCTTCTCCCGACAGAACGCCTCCATCGCCTCCTCATCCATCGCACCCGTGAGGCGGGTGCCATGATGGCAATCCACCTGCTGATGTGCGTCGCGCGTGGAATAAAAATAGGGACTGCCCGCCTCGTCGGCCGTCTTCACGGCGGCGCGCCCCTCGGTCGTCCCCCCAAGGATCAGAATCATGGCCGGAAGAGGTGCTTGAAGTCCGACGCGTAGAGGTGCGACAATCCCTGCCGATTGTCGATGGCCTCGCCGACGACGAGCATCGTGGTCAGCGTAAGGTTGTTCTCCTTGACGATCTGCGCCAAGTCTTTGAGCTGCCCGCGATAGATGCGCTCGTCGCGCCACGTCAACTTATAACAAGCCGCCACGGGTGTATCAGGCGGATAAGCCTGAAGCAGCTCGGCCTGCACGTCGTCCACGATGGCGGCGCTGAGGTAGATACACATCGTGCTCTGCGAGCGGGCCAGGAGGTGCAACTTCTCACGCTCGGGCATCGGCGTGCGCCCTTCGCCACGGGTGAGGATGATGGTCTGCACGCGCTCGGGGATGGTGAACTGCGAGCGGAGTACGGCGGCTGCGGCTTGGAAGGAGGAGATGCCGGGCGTGATGTGGTAACGCATGCCGTAACGGTCGAAGAAGGCCATCTGCTCCTGGATGGCGCCGTAGATGCAGGGGTCGCCGGTGTGGAGACGGACGATGAAGAGGCCGCGGTCGTAGAAAGCTTTCATCGTCTCGAACTGCTCCTCGAGCGTCATGCCGGCCGAGCTGCGCACCGTGGCGCCGGGCTTGGCGTACTCCGTCAGTTCGCGGGGCACGAGGCTGCCGGCATAGAGGATCAGGTCGGCCGTCTCGAGCAGGCGTTTGCCGCGCACGGAGACAAGCTCCGGGTCGCCCGGCCCAGCGCCGACGATCTCGATGAAGCCGCCACGCTGCGCATCGGCGTCGAGAGCCACGGCCAAGGTGAAGTCGCTCGAGGCGCTCAACACGCCCTTCTGCTTCTCCATGACGAGTGGCCCAAAGCCCGAAGCCCGTTGCGCGGTGCTCTCGGAAACGCCCCAAACACCCGTCGTGTCGAACACCTTCTGCGAGGGGTTGGGCACGGTGATGTCGGCCAATTCGTCTACCCGATAGACGTGCTTTTCGGCCTCCCAAGCCTGCGCCAGCGCGTGGAAGAGCGGCTCGTCTTTCTTCAGCTCGATGGTGGCGACGGAGCGGACGGCGAGCGGTGAGAGTCGGTGCGCCTCCATGACGGCGGCCATGTGTTCGGCCACGCCCTCGGGCGCACTGTCGCGGCGGCAACCGATGCCGACGTGCAGCACGCGCGGCCGGTAATAGAGGATGGGCACGTCGGCGGTGTAGATAAAGGGCGTGACGGCGATGATGAGCTGAAACGCCTCGGGCTGGATGTCCTCAAAGCGGTAGAAGACGCTGACGTGCTCGGGCAGGGTGCGCTCCAGATAGTCCGTGCCGCGATCCTTCACATCGAGCAGCAGGGCGGTGGGTTGGTTGCCGACAAAGAGGGAGATCATATTATTCATCTCTGCATGCGAGGCGACCGTGCGCCAGTCGAAACGTCGGGCCAAGGTGTCGAGCGCCCAGAGTCCGGTGTTGTCGCTCTGCGTGGTGACGACGGCCTCGCCGCCGGTGATGGCGGCCACGCGCCGTGCCCAGTCGTTAGCCCCGCCGATGTGACCCGACAGGACGGAGATGACGAAGCGCCCGGTGCTGTCGACACAGAGGATGGCCGGGTCGGTGTACTTATCCTTAATAAAGGGGGCGATGCTGCGGATGCAGATGCCCATCGCGCCGATAAAGACGAAGAGATCGTACTCCCGGAAGTGCGCGGCCATGAATTGCGCATACGAGGGGAAGGTTTGGCAGCCCTCGAGGGAGTGGGTAGTAAACACTGGCGCATCCCCCAGCTCGTGACTGATGAGGCGCGCCGTCGGAAGTCCGCCTTCCGACACTAAGATGATGGCTATGTTTTCTTTCATTGAATGATGGTGTAGTATAAATTGTTTCGACCTAAACAGGCACCTGTTTGGCTTCGCGCAGGCTGGAGTGACCTAAACAGGCGCCTGTTTGGCGTCGCGCAGGCCGGATTGACCTAAACAGGCGCCTGTTTGCCTTCGCGCAGACTGAAGTAACCTAAACAGGCGCCTGTTTGACTTCGCGCAGACCGGAGTGACCTAAACAGGCGCCTGTTTGACTTCGCGCAGACTGGAGTGACCTAAACAGGCGCCTGTTTGGCTTCGCGCAGGCCGGATTGACCTAAACAGGCACCTGTTTGGCGTCGCGCAGGCCTCTGCCGAGGCCGGGGAAATTTTGCCTGGTACCCGGACAAACTTCGCTGCCCCCGCAGAGGCCCTGTTTGGCTTCAGCGCAAAGTGCAGGCCGCCTTCATCACGTCGATCGCATTGTGTGCGTCGACAGTCAGGCGGACGCACTCCGTGATGCGACGACCGATGGCGGCGAGTCCGTCGATGAACAGCTGCCGACTCTCCTCGCTGACGGAGTTGAAGACGATCACGCAGCCGGGACGCATCACGCCGTCGAGCTTGCGCAACATGTCCGTGAGTCTCCCACCGTGGCCACCGATAAAGACGGCGTCGGGCGCGGGCAAGTCGGTCGTGTCGGCCTCCATAAAGTCGCCCATCACCGGCGTGATGCCCGGCGTGCCGAACCGTCGGCAGTTGGCGGCGAGGATCTCCCGACAGCCAGGGCGGATCTCGAAGGCCGTGACGCGGAGGTGCGGGAATTGCAGCCGCGCCTCGACGGACACCGAGCCGGTGCAGAAGCCGACGTCCCACAGCGAGGTGCGGTTGTGCAGGTCGAGCATGCTGAGCGAGAGCAGGCGCACGGGCCGCTTAGTGATCATCTTCACGCGGCCGTCGAGCAGGTGGAACTCGCTCTCGGGGATACCGAACGGGCGCGGCCGACGACGGACGCGTTCCAAGATCAGGTTGTTCGGGTGCGTGAACGTGGCCGCGACGGCTTCGGAGAGCGTAAGCGTACGGACACGCTCGTCCGTCTCGTTGCCGAGGCGCTCGCCGATGTGCATGCGGTAGTCGTCGCCGTAGCCGTATTCGATCATCCGGCGGGCGATCACGGCGGGCGTCTTCTCGCGGTCGGTAAGGATGCCGAGGAGCGGCCGCCGCTCGATCAGCGCCGCGTCGAAGTCGTCCCACGGCCGGCCGGTGAGCGATACGGGGATCATCTCGTTATACGGCATGCCGAGCCGGTGGACAAGCAGTTGCAGCGAGTTGAACGAGGGGCACGTCTCGATCGCGGCGTCGGGGAAGACGCGGCGGAGCGTGACGGCGTAACCAAAGAAGAGCGGGTCGCCGGAGGCAAAGACGATGATGTCGCGATGGTCGCGGTACTGCTCGAAGACGCGCTCCAGCGGCACCGTGATGTCGATCCACACGGCGCCCTCGGGGAGCCACCCACCGACGATCTCGCGGTGGCGGCGTCCGCCGGAGAAGACGTGTCCGCGAGTGATGCGTTCGCGCACGGCAGCGGGTAGTTGGACGTCGCGCTCGTCGCTGATACCGACGACGTAGAACGTGCGTCGCGGCTCAGACATCGCGTCCCGGGCGCAGTTGCGCCGCGTCGTTAAAGGTGAGGGCGGAGTTGACGAGCGTCGCGGCGAGGTTGCTGCCGCCCTTGCGTCCCTCGATGATCACCTTGGGGATGTCCGTGAACGGCTTCACCATCTCCTTGCTTTCGCAGACGTGCACGAAGCCGACAGGTGCCGCCACGATGCCGCTCGGCCGCGCCTTCCCGCGACGGATCAAGGTGCACAGCTCCATCAGCGCCGTGGGTGCGTTACCGAAGGCAAAGAGCGCGTCAGGATGTTCCTCGACAGCCACGCGGATGCCGGCCTGTGCGCGAGTGATGCCCTTCTCGGCCGCCATCTTCACGGCGCGTTCGTCGGAGAGGTAGCACTTGGCCTCGATGCCCATGCGTTGCAGCGCGCCCTTGCGGATGCCGGACGTCACCATCGTCACGTCAGTCACGATCGTCCGCGTACGCCCCGAGCTGAGTCGCTCGTACATCTCAGCCACGGCGCCCAGATCGGTCCAGAGCAGGCGCTCCATATCGAAGTCGGCCGTCGTGTGGATGGCGTGCAGCATCGCCCACTTACGGTCAAGCGGGATGTCGGGATGCTTCAGCTCACGCTCGATGGTGCGGAAGCTCTCGATCATAATCCCCTGCCCGACGTTGACGCCCTCCTCGCGCTCCATCTCGCGGTAGTATCCGCGCGGCGTGACGAAGGTGTTACCTACGGCGTAGGATTGCGAGTTGCCGATCAGCACGACGGTGAACATGTCCGCCTGCTCGGGGTCAAAGTCGGCCAACGTGGTGACGGTCGTCGTCTCGCCGTCTCGCCCAGCCTGCCGCACGATTCCTACGGGCGTCTCCGGTGCACGACGTGCCAAAAAGAGTTCCTTCAGGCGATAGAGTTGCCAGTATCGGCTGTCGCTTTTCGGATTATACACGGCCGTAATGAAGTCGGCCTCCGCTGCGGCGATGATGCGCCGTTCGATGAGCAGCCACGGCGTCATGAGGTCGGAAAGGGAGATGACGGAGAAGTCGTGTCCCATCGGTGCGCCGAGCAATGCGCCAGCTTTCTGGAAGGCGCTGATGCCGGGCAACACCTCCACCTCTACGTGGCTGCCGCGCTTGTGTTTCATCTCAAGGATAAGGGAGGCCATGCCGTAAATCCCCGCGTCGCCGGAGCTGATGACACAGACGGTGCGCCCCTCCTCAGCCACACGGAAGGCTTCCTCGGCGCGGCGTCGCTCCTGCTTCATACCGCTGTCGATGCGGAGTGCGTCCGCAGGCAGGTAAGCATCGATGAAAGGGAAATAGTAATGATAGCCGACGACCGCGTCGCAGTGTCGGAGTGCATCGATGACGGCCGACGTGATGTCGCCTGTCGATCCGGGCCCGATGCCGGCCACAATGATTCTTGCTTGATTCATTTAGGTGTAGTGAAAATCTATCTAACTAAAAACGGGGGATGTTCCGAGTGTGGTACCCCCCCCCACTTGTGATTTAATCATAATGTCCTCTGACCGAATAAACATAAAGGGTATCGCCCTGTACGTGATAAATAATGCGATGCTCTTTCGTTATCCACCTCGACCATTTGGGGGCGAGATCATACTTCAATGCTTCAGGCTTTCCAATGCCGGAGTAAGGATCTTCGACTATAGCTCTTACAAGCTGCGCTATCTTCTTTAGGATAGTCTTATCTCCTGTTTTTATCCAATAGGTCATGTCCTCCTCTGCTTTTGACAGAAAGACTATTTCCATAAAGCATCCAGCTCCTCGAGTGTTACGTGTTTGCCCCGCCCATTCTTAATGTCCTCGTCACCCTGCCTGATCTTCTCCACAAACTCCGGGCGATAAGGACTCTTCTCTCTTTCAAGTTCAAATTTGATCTTCAAAGCCTTCATAAATGCCTTGATCGCTTCGATTTGTGAATCATCGTTCGTATATGCTCTAATGCTGATTGTCTCCATTGCTCACTGCTGCTTCATTCTCCACAAACTGTAAACGCTAATTCAATCATCAAGGCTCTTCAACCATCGCTTGCCAGAGGGAGTGTACAGGAATAACTGTATTCCCACTACTGCTATGGCGATTAATATAACAATGACAAGGTTTTTGAAATACATTTCGCGCGCTTTAAAATGAATGATAGATATGCTGATTTCTTAACACTATCAATCTCCCGTAACTAAATTCAATCATCAAGGCTCTTCAGCCATCGCTTGCCAGAGGGAGTGTAGAGCCAAAGCCATATTCCAACGGCGATAACATCGATCACTGCAAATACTATTATCAGAGAGGTCATATCCTTCTACTTTAGAACCTTATTTCCTATCGATACGAATACTATGGTGCCGGAGATTTCTAATGTCACCGCGATAATGACTGCGGATACGGAAACTTCTCCTTCGGCTTTTCCCTGAAATAAAGGCGACAATCCGCCTAATACAAACGCGGCAAAAACCAACTTGGCAAAGTCGAAAAACAACTTGCCCAACAGCTCACGGCGCGTCTTTTCTTTCTCTCGTTTGTCCTTCTGTCGTTGTAACGCCTTCTCCATGAGGTGCTAATTGCCTTCGCCCCGATTCTCCGCCACGTCTTCTCGCCTCTTTCGCTTGTATCCGAAGGCCTGCCAACGCTCCTCGGAGGCTCCTGTGAGGTGTAAGTCAAAGCGCGCCATCGTAAAAAAGAGGTCGGAGAGGCGGTTGATGTACGACATGATCTGTGCAGGCAGCGCATCGAGCTTATTGAGCGTGCACAGGCGACGTTCCGCGCGTCGAGCGGCTACACGCGCTTGATGACAGAGGGCAGATATTTCTGTGCCGCCGGGAAGGATAAAGTAACCTTCGCCGTCAGCCATTAGCAACGTCATTGCATCTATCCACGATTCGCATTGTGCCGAAAGATCGTCTGGCAACACGTTCGGGTTGAGGTGTCGCACGGAAGACGGAGTGGCGACGTGTGACATGACAACCATAAGCGTCCGTTGCACGTCATGCAACATGAATTGCCACTCGTGCGAGGCATTGAGGCGGGCGCGCAAAAGGCCAATAGCCACGTTTAGCTCGTCGAGACAGCCATTGGCTTCGATACGTGGATCGTCCTTGTCGACACGGGATCCGCCGTGAAGCCCGGTACGTCCGCGATCGCCATTTTTTGTGTAGATCTTCATTGCGAGGGTCGAGAATAGAGGGATGTATATATTGTGTAGCCAAAAATCAAAACTCGCGGGCAAAGATAGGCTCGAGGGCATGAGCTGCAAGCATGGAGGCGGAAAGTTGGGCCTCCTGACGGGTTGCACGGGAATAGCTATCGGTTTTCGGCCGTGCCGTACTTTTGTCCGCTGAAAGAATCAAATAAGTAGTTCACAATGAAAGAGTGCACCTATCCTCCAAAGACAAAACAAGGCCACGTGAAAGAACCCACGGCTGAATATGAAGTGGATACGAGGGCTGATGAAGATGACATTGCCCCTTTTCTTCGTGTGCCTATCGAGGAACTCCGGCGGCAGGTCTACGAAAGTTATGAAGGATGGCTGCGTGGCGAACGCACCTATACGACCGATGAAATAAAAAAGATGAGACCTGAATGGACATAAAAGTTCGTTGGACAAAAAGGGCTTGGATCACTTTGAATGAGATCTATTCGTATCATGCAGCAATTAGTGAACAAGGTGCGAGACATTTATTGAAGCGATTATTGAATGCTGCAAAAACGCTTTCCATCTTCTCCACCGCAGGACGAATAGAAACCGATCTGAAGCACCCCATCTCTCCCTATCGATCGATCGTTGCAGACAAGCGCTACAAATTAATCTATCGAATAGAGAATCAAGGTTTGGAAGTCATTATTCATGACGTTTGGCCGTGCAGAAGAGATCCCGAACGCATGTCTTCATCGATCAAGCAAGACTTATGACGAATAGAGCTGAAAAATAGTCTCTTAAAACGTATCACATACAATCCCTAACTATATAATAGAACAATCAAATGGAGAATTTGGCAGACATCGGGCTGATCGGACTCGCCGTGATGGGCGAGAATCTGGTGCTCAATATGGAAAGTAAGGGCTATACGGTGGCCGTGTATAACCGTACGACGGAAAAAGTGGACCATTTCGTGAACGGGCGAGGGCGCGGCAAAAAATTTATCGCCACGCATACGATCGCGGAGTTTTGCAGGGCCATCCGAAGGCCGCGAAAGGTGATGATGCTGGTCAAGGCGGGGCCTGCTGTCGACGATTTGATCGAGCAGCTACTCCCCCACCTCGAATCTGGCGACGTAATTATTGACGGGGGAAATACGCACTTCCCCGATACGATCCGAAGAACGAAGTATGTGGAAAGCAAGGGCTTATTTTACATCGGAACAGGCGTCTCGGGCGGTGAAGAGGGCGCTCTTAACGGCCCATCGATGATGCCAGGAGGTTCCACGGCCGCATGGCCGCTCGTGAAGCCCATCTTTCAATCCATCTGCGCCAAAGCCGACGGCATGCCTTGCTGCGATTGGGTCGGCGAGGACGGCGCTGGCCACTTTGTCAAGATGGTGCACAACGGCATAGAATATGGCGACATGCAATTGATCTGCGAGACGTACCAAATCATGAAAGATTTGCTCGGAATGTCGAACGCGGAGATGCACGACGTGTTTGCCAAGTGGAACGAGGGAGATTTGGACAGTTACCTGATCGAAATCACCCGAGATATTTTGGCCTATCGCGACGACACGGGCGCATATACGCTCGATTATATCCTCGACGCGGCCGGCCAGAAGGGCACCGGCAAGTGGACAGCCATCGCGGCCCTCGACGAGGGTGTCCCCCTGACGCTAATTACGGAGGCGGTGTTTGCCCGCAGCCTTTCTGCGATGAAAGAGGAACGCGTGGCGGCCTCCGCAGAACTTTCTGGGCCGAAAAAGACGTTCGCGGGCGATCGCGCGGCCTTCCTCAGCGACCTGCACGACGCCCTGTACGCCGCCAAGATCGTTTCTTACGCCCAAGGTTATGCCCTGATGCGTCAGGCGGCCCACACTTACGGCTGGAATCTCAACAACGGCGGCATCGCGCTCATGTGGCGCGGCGGATGCATCATCCGGTCGGTCTTCTTGGGCAAAATTAAGGAGGCATTTGACCGCATGCCGAACCTCACGAACCTTCTTTTGGATCCATTTTTCAAGGAGAAAGTTCTCACGGCCCAATCTGGTTGGCGAAGCGTGGTGGCGTCGGCCGCCACGAACGGAATTCCTGTGCCATCGATGAGCGCGGCGCTTTCCTACTTCGATGGTTACCGCACGGAGCGTCTGCCGGCCAACCTCTTACAGGCGCAGCGCGACTTTTTTGGGGCGCACACTTACGAACGCGTCGATCGTGAGCGCGGGACTTTCTTCCACACCAATTGGACAGGAAAAGGTGGCGACACATCGGCCTCAACCTATACGGCGTGAAGAAATATAGCTAAAAAATGACCGTCCTGCCAGACGTGGAGCTTCATTCTCTCCCTCTGGCAGGACTTTTTTTGCTCTCCTCCACCATTTATTTTGTCAATTATTCGCTCATTCATTATGAAAACAAAGTATCCGTTCGCCGAGCTGGGCATCTTCCTCTTTACGAACTTCCTTTTTATTTTCAAGTACTTATCCCGATATTCTGCATCATCCCCTCTTCTTAGCGGATTGGTCTATATCGTTTTTGTTTTAGGCTTGTTTTTCCTTTTTACGAGGCTGCGCAACAGGTTTTCAGAGCAAACTTTCAAGGTGTTTTCTTGGATCATGATTGCGGGAGCCTTTTTTGCGATCGGTTTAGCCTTATGGAAAATTGACCCCCTTTCCGTCCGCGTAGATCGCTGGTCTGCAACTTCCTACTTCTTAGATGCTCTCTTTGACGGACGCTATCCATACGGCGTGCATACCCATGTTCCGCCAACGACTCACAGCTATCCTTCCCCCTTTCCATTTTGGCAATATGTAAATATCCCGTTCTGGTTAATGGGTGATGTCGGCTACGGTTTATTCTTTTTTCTATTACTCCCGTTCCTTACCATTAAGTGGTTTACGAACTCGTACAAAAGCACCTTCCTTTTTTTCCTCCTGTTATTCCTCTCGCCGGCCTACTGGTGGGAAGTTGCGGTGAGAAGTGATGGGCTGAGCAATGCCACGCTCATTTTTTGTTTGATTCTTTACCTCGAGAAAAAACGCATCACCTTTTCCACGCATTTTTGGGCACTCGTGCTGTTGTGCGGCTGCGTCGCTGCCACACGTTTATCGGCCGTGATACCGCTCGCCTTATATCTTTTGCTCCCATACACACGCCAGTCGTCTGTCGGCAGACTTATTTTATTCCCCATTGGTGTCCTGCTGGTGGCCGGATGCTTCTTTTTTCCCTATATTTTTTGGGATACAGAAACGTGGATCTTTTTCTCCCGAAATCCTTTTATGGAACAAATGCGGCAGGGTAATTCTCTCGTCACGCTGGCGATCCTTCTGCTTGGCATCGGGCTGGCCCTGCGAAGCAAAACCTTCATGCAACGCATCCGCACCATTTCATGGATCGTTTTTTTGTTCATCCTTTTGACGCAGATTGTACGCTTTGCCGGAGATGGCATCCCCGGATTTTTATTCAATGACGATTGCGACATTTCTTACTTCACGCTCGCCTTCCCCTACTGTTTATTCTCGCTAAGCACGTCCATACATGATGACGAGGAAGAATAAACCTTCTCAAATAGACTTTTCCCGTTTTGCACTCCGGATTTTACCACAAATCCGGAGTGCTTTCGTTTTATGACAAAGAAAAATACTCCCTCAAAATAAGTACCTCAAAAACACCTCTCAAAAACATGTTCCAGAAATCCTTTCCTGCCATTTTGCATGACCCTTTTTCGATTCAAATAAAAGGTCAATACATTTTGCATAACAATTTCTCAATTCAAAAATATGCCTATACCATTTCGCATAACCCTTTTTCAGATCAAAAAAAGTGTCATGCCATTTCGCATAACCAAAAAATTGATCTTAGGAATAGATCTTTTCGTCCGTCAGGGTAGGGGCGTATTGAATACGCCCCATATGTACCCAGATTTCTGATCATACACCACTTTTTAAGGTGTTTTGAGGGAGCGTATGCAATACACCCCTACAGAAATATCCAATATGCTATTTCGCATAACTCTTTTCCGATTCAAATAAAAGGTCTATACATTTCGCATAGGTCTCTATTTGATCAAAAAGAAGGTCATGCCGTTTTGCATAACCATTTTTCGGATCAAAAAAATAGTCGTTCTATTTTTCATGATCAAAAATTGATCTTAGGGATAGATCTTTTCGTCCGTCAGGGTAGGGGCGTATTGAATACGCCCCACATGTATCTGTATTTCTAATCATACGTTTCTTTTTGGGCTGTCTTGATGGGGCGTATGCAATACGCCCCTACAGAGATACCGAATATATCATTTTTCATAACCATTTTTCGGATCAAAAAAAGGGTCCTGCTGTTTTGCATAACCCTTCCTCGATTCAAATAAAAGGTTGATACATTTCGCATAGGTCTCTATTTGATCAAAAGGAAGTTCATGTTGTTTTGCATGAACTTTGCTTTGATTCGGGCAAGTCTGAATACGTTTTGCAGGACTATATCTTGGATCGAAAATACTAAATCACATTCATGTCATTTAGTTGCTCTGATGAAGCAATTAAGAGACATTTTTGCGGCTTAATTGCTTCAGTAGAGCAACTAAGAGACATTTTCTCGGCTTAATTGCTTCAGTAGAGCAACTAAGAGACATTTTTACGGCTTAATTGCTTCATCAGAGCAACTAAGCAACATTCCTGTTGCTTAATCATTTCCACGATATACACTAAACAACATTCATCTCGATTAGTATTTTGAGCAAAGGATGGCTTCTTGAAGAGGTGCATGACCCTTTCTATCGGCAAAACGAGGGCGCCGCATTTTTTCGGGGGGCATATATGGGCAAATGAAATTAGTGCGCCATTTTTGCAGTCGCCTACATCGGATGATACAAAGGCATTTCATTTTTCAATATCCATTTTTTACTCGCCCATGAGCCATCTTATACTTTCCATCTATGATTTTTTCGCCCGACATAGGGCGCTGCTTTTTGTGCTATTGCTCTTTCTCACAGCTTTTTGCCTCTTTTCGGCTTACCGGTTAGGATTTAAGGAAGACATTGCACGCTTTCTGCCTAACGACAGCGAAAATGCGCGCATAAATAATGCCTATCGGGACGTGATCCTCTCCAATCATATCACGGTTTATTGCAGCGCAACCGACACGACCGACGAAGCGCGGGCCGAACAGGTGGAGGCAATCGACGCGCTGGCCGAACGGCTGCGAACAATGCCCGACGCGGATCGCATACAGCGTCTTCGCTATCGAATTGACCCCGCGGAAATGATGGAGGTGGCTGAATTTGTGACAGATAACATGCCGTACTTTCTCACCGACGAAGACTACCAACGGATCGACTCCACGCTGAACCGCACGGCCATCGCTCGTCGCTTGGAGGCGGATCGGGACATCCTCACCTCGTCCGTCGGCATGATTTTAAGGCCGCAGCTATTGGCCGACCCCCTCCGATTGACCGAAGGGGCAGTGGATCGGCTTCGCAACATGCAAGCTGGCGGACGTTTTAGCCTCTTTCAGGATCACATCTTTGCCGATGACGGGCGTGCATTACTCATGATCGAATGCAGCATCCCCGCCAGCGAAACATCTGCGAATGAGCGCTTTATCAAGAACCTCAAAACGTGCATGGCAGAGACCGAACGGGAGTTCAAGGGTGTCTCATTCCATAGTTTTGGAGCCGTGGAAATCTCCCTCTCCAACGCCAATCGGATTAGACAAGACGCGCTGTTCACGGGCATCCTTTCGGCCGTCATTATTCTTGCGCTCCTCATTTATTCCTTCCGGAGTGCGCGAGAAATAGGTCTTGTATTTGCGGCCGTCCTTTTCGGTGGACTTTTTGCGCTTGCTGCGCTTCATCTTATCCGCGGCGAGGCCTCCACAATTGCCGTTGGCATTAGTTCCATCATCTTCGGTATCGCAATAAACTATCCGCTGCATTTCATTGGCCATCACCATCATACGCCCGACCCCCGTGCAGTAATAAAAGACATCGTCCGGCCCCTAACCGTGGGTAATGTGACTACGGTTAGCGCCTTTATGAGCCTTGTTTTTATCAATTCAGATGCGATGCGAGATCTCGGTTGGTTTGCATCGCTTCTGCTCGTTGGGACGATCCTTTTTGTGCTCCTTTTTTTGCCCCATTTACTTCCGCATAGGGCCGTCCCACGCCCTGATTATTCGCCTTTTAGATGGTTTACGTCTCGCCCGTGGGGAAGTAATCGCGTGGTGATCGGCGCGGTGGTCTTTCTCACCATTTTATTGAGCTTTTTTTCTGACGGATCGTCTTTTGAGGCCGATATGGCACGCATTAATTACATGACGGACGCCCATCGGAAAGATTTTGCGCATCTGCGGGCCATGCTGAGCAATAACCAACACATTCTTTATTACGTGACGGAAGGCGCCACGCCCGATTCGGCCTTAGAAGCCAACGAGCAGAGTCTCGCGGCCCTCGCTGACCTGAAAAAAAGAGGCGATATCAGTCGCGTGGGAGGCATTGACGGCCTGATTCCTTCGCGCGCTCGTCAAGCAGAGCGTCTCGGCCGGTGGGAGGCTTTTTGGAAAACGCGGCGAGACTCTGTGCTACATATTTTGAATGAAGAGGCTTCGCGGCTGGGTTTTCGTGCCGACGCATTCGGTGCTTTCAATGCGTCCGTAAGCCGATCGTGGTCGATCGAAGGGCTTGAATTTTTCAATCCCCTTCGCCAGACCGTAGGCGGGAGCTATGTATTTGAGCGGCCCGAAAAAACGATGATTGTCAACCTCTTGTATCTTGAAGCCGACCGTGCTCCGGCCGTAGAAAAGGCCCTGAACGATCGCAACACCGCCTCCATCGCCTTTGATGCTGAGTCGATGACCCGCCGCATGATCGCCTCCCTGTCGGATAACTTCAATTATGTCCTCTACGTCTGCGGTTTCATCGTTTTTATCTTCCTGCTGTTCTCCCTGGGCCGGCTCGAACTCAGTTTGATAGCCTTTCTACCCCTCGCGCTCAGTTGGGTTTGGATTCTTGGATTGATGGGCATTTTCGACATGAAATTCAACATCGTAAATATCATCCTGGCCACGTTTATATTCGGTCAAGGCGACGATTACACCATCTTCATGACGGAAGGACTCATTTATGAGTACACTTATCGGCGCCGCACTTTGGCATCATACAAAGACAGCATAGCCCTTTCTGCCGCCATTATGTTTGTGGGCATGGGTGCGATGATTTTTGCCCGTCACCCAGCGCTTCGTTCCCTCGGCGAGGTAACCGTGGTGGGGATGTTTTCCGTGGTAGTTATGGCGTACATTTTTCCGCCCTTTCTTTTTGGTTTCCTGACGTCTACGCGCGGGAAAGCTCGCCGCATGCCTGTAACACTCCGCAATTTGCTCATAAGCATCTATGCGTTTACGTATTTCCTCGTCTTGAGTTTTGGATTGACCGTTGTAGGATGGGTGATGTTCACTTTGGGCAAAAAAACGAGTCGTAAAAAAGCGGCTTACCATCGTATGCTTTACAGCGTGGCCCGTTTCACTATGCACCACTTCCCCCAAGTGCGTACTACGGTGGAGAACACCTGCGGCGAGGATTTTCGCCGGCCATCTATCATCCTGTGCAACCACCAGTCTCACCTCGACCTCATGTGTTTGCTCATGCTCACCCCCAAGCTCATCATTTTGACGAACGATTGGGTGTGGCATTCTCCCTTCTATGGCCAATTGATCCGTTACGCAGACTTTTATCCTGTCACGGAGGGACTCGACCGCACTTTGGAACACCTGCGCGAGGCCAAACATCAGGGTTACTCCATTGCAATCTTCCCGGAGGGCACCCGCTCCCCAGATTGCTCGCTATTGCGCTTCCGGCGAGGTGCATTTTTCCTGGCTGAACAATTAAATATGGACCTGCTACCCGTCGTGCTTCACGGTACGGGACATGTTTTACCCAAGCAAGACTTCATGCTCCGCCGTGGCAGCATTCACGTTCGCGTGCTTCCTCGCATCACCCCCGCTGACACGCGTTTTGGCACGGACCACATCGCACGGGCCCGCCAGCTTCGCCAATTCTATCGTGCGGAATACGAGGTCCTTTGCCGCCGCGTAGAAACGCCCGCGTACTTCTCCGACCTTGTCCTCCACAACTATATTTATAAGGGGCCATCTGTCGAACGAGCCATTCGCCACGCATTACGCCAGCACGACAATTACACGGCCGAAATTTCCACCCTGCCCGACAGCGGCGAAGTGACGCTACGCAATACCGGCTACGGGGAGCAGGCCTTACTCGCTGCACTCGTCAAGCCCCATCTACGAATCACCGCCGTAGAGCCGGACGACGATCGCCGCGCCATTGCCGAGCATTGTGCAGCTCGCCCCGCCAATCTCCAGTACGTCAGCGAGACCTAATCCGCCCCGCACCCTTCCCTATCGCCCATAAAAAAGTCCCCCGCGCTAAGGATTGCTCCTTGCCCGGGGGACTTCTTCGGATATGCCGAATGACGAATGGCCAATGCTTAGCCCAATTCGAGCGTCGCCATTAGCCATTAATCGTTAGCCGTTAAGAGATTACTCCACGGCAACCTTCTCGGTCAGCGATCCGACGCGAACGATGTAGATGCCCGACGGAAGCGCTACGGATGTGTCGCCAGCGGGAGCAGTGAAGGAGCGAACGAGCGCACCCGAGACCGCGTAGATCTGTACGTCATCCGACGCGGGCAGCGACAGGTGCAACTGGCCAGCGGTGGCGTACACCTTCAGGCCGGAGAGCTCCATGTTTGCTTGCGGGATAAGTACGTCGATGATGCTGGTGGCCTTTACGCCGCTGCCGTCAGCTGCGGTGGCGGTGATCGTCACTTTGCCCTTCTTACGGCCGATGGTGACGAGTCCCTTGGCGTCAACTTTGGCGATCGAGGTGTCGCTGCTGACCCATGTCACGTTTTTGTTCGTCGCGTTGTCTGGCTTGACAGCTACCGAGAGCTGTACGTTCTTCTCGCCGTTGATGGTCACGTTCGGACGGTTCATTGTCAGGGACGTTACCTTGACCACGGCGGCGCGCGGCGTCATTTTACCGCTGACGTTGTACTGCTTGATGACGACTGTGTCAAGAGCCACGCCGTTGGTGGTTTTGAGGATCAGCAGCGCCTCACGAGAAAGCTGTGTCTTGTTCGGCTTGACGACGATCTTGACGGTGCCGTTGTAGCGGGAAGGTCCTGCCTCACGGTCGTAGTTAACGGTGAGCCAGGTGAGCGTTGTGTCCGTGCCGGATACGCCCACGCGAAGCAGCTCAGCAGTTGCAGCGGGGGCAGCCGCCACTTCGCTCAGCGTAGGCAGCCAGGGCTGTTCGCTGTTGACGGTAACGGTGCGCTCGCCACCCTTTTCGGAGGTCGACTCGAAGAGATTCTTGTCGTAGACGGTGGAGAAAGTGCCGTCCTGGGTGAGGGTGAACGAAGCGGCTTCTTTTCCCAGCTTGGTGAGGACGGTAACGGTGGCCGTACGCGGCTGGATGCTGGGGTTCTTTCCGGCGGCGCGGAAGGTGATCAGGGTGTCGTTGACTGCCCCCGTGGCAGCCTTCTTCTTATCGACGCGGAGCCAGTCGGCTGAGATGCGAATGTTCCACTTGGCGGAGCCACTGATGCGGACCTCTTTCGTACCGCCGTTGACGGGAATTGTTCCCGGGGTAATGATTTGGACATTGATCTGGTTGCCCGTCTGGGTGACTTTGCGCGTTTGGACGAGTGCGCCGCCGTAGTAAACACGGACGTAGCCTATGCGCGGACCGCCCGTCTCGTTACCCTTGACGAGGAACTTGAAGGTGCGCGTGCCGCCGGCATAGCTGATGGAGTCCTTCTCCACCTCGGCTTCTTTGATCTTTAGCCAATCTGTGTTGCGGGTGGACACGGCATAGTTTGCGCTGCCGCTGAGGGCGAGGGCGAACTCTCCGCCAGCAGCGTCCACGGGCTCGGGCAGACCGTTGATATTGAAGCTAAAATCGGTGGCAGACTGGCTGACGTTAGCCGTCCGCGTGATTTTGGGCACGCCCGTTTGCTCGGTCTCGACGGTGATCTTGGCCGTGCGACCGATGGTGGCGAGGTTCGGCAGGACGCGCACGGTAACGGTCTGGTCGTTGCCGCCTTGGCGGGCCGTCTGCGGGTTGCCCTGCGTGTCGAGGAACTGGATCCAAGGGCCGGCGTCGGACGTGATTCGCCAGCGGACGTTGCTCTTGACCTTGATCGAGATATTGCTGCCGGTGAAGGGCACATTCCGCAGCTGGGCGGTGTCTTCGAGCTCGAGGACGGCGCTTCCCGCGGCCTGATTGACGGTGACGGTGACGGTCGTGTCGTTTGCAGCGGTCTTGAGTGTCACGGTGGCCGAGCGGGCGGCGGAGGTGTTGGTGGTGTAGGTGAGGATCACGCGACCGTTACCCGTTCCCGTCGTGGCACCCTCGGCGCTGAGCCAGTTTTGTCCGGCTTGCACGGTGGCCACCCAAGCGACGTTGGAGGCGATGTTGATCGTGTCCCTACCCGATCCGCCAGAAGCGGGGTTGGAGAAGGTTGTCGGAGTGACGGTGAAGGTGCGAGGCGTGCCAGCGGCGGGTTTGACTAAGACGTCGCACGACTTTTGGAAGTTTCCGTCGGCTGTCGTGACCCGGATGGCCGTCGTGCCGGCAGCGACCGGAGTGATGGTGGCCGTGAGTCCCGGACCCGGCGTGACGGTGGCCACTCCGGGGTTCGTACTCATCCAAGTGACGGCCTGATTCGTGGCGTTGCTGGGAACGATGGTGGCGGTCAGCGTCTTGGTGCCGCCTCCCACGGTCAGGGTGTCGTTGGCCGCAAGATTGACGTTCGTTACCGGGACTGTGGCCGCCCGAACATGCACGTTGCAAGTCTTGGTCAGGTTGCTGCCATCCGTCGTTGTGACGGTGATTGTGGTATTTCCCGCAGCCGAGGCGGTAGCCGTCATTGAGGTCGTCGTGGACGTAGGGGCGGCAACCACCGATGTGTTCGAGCTTGTCCAAGTCAGCGTCTGGTTAGTAGCGTCTGAGGGAGTGATTGTCACATTGAGCGCGATCGTACCTCCAATATCTACCGTATCCTTTTCCTTGCTGATAGTCAAAGCTGTGATCGGTTTGTTGGCCGGTGCTTGGGCCTTCTGGTTGATCGTAATCGTCTGCTTCAAGGCGGCGCTGTCCGTGGCGTAAACCTCGATTGTGGCTGTACGCGAGGAAGAGGTCGTGTTGGCAGCTACGGTCACGGTCACCGATCCGGCGCCCTTAGGCCCGCTGGTTGGGGATACCGTGGCCCATGTCGCGTTGCTTGACGCTGACCACGCGGTATCGCTGTTGATAGTGAGAGTCACCGTGCCTCCAGTGTCGGCCACGCTGTCGGTTGGGGCGGCCGTGACGGTCAACTGCTTCGGTGCAGGCGCCGGGGCCGGAGCGGGGGCGGCCCAAGGTGCGAGATTCATTTCGCTGGCGGCCCAGAGGGAGCCGCCGATCGTGGTGAGGCAGGCCAGCGCCACGATCCAAGGGGTTGTTCTTTTCATTTTCGTAGATATTTTGTTGTGTGTGTAATACGTGATCTGTGATGCGAAAAACGCAGCCAAACGCTGCGTCGGGGAAGCTAAAAAATGAAAAACGGAAAGCTAAAAACGAGTCGGGGAAACGGATAAGTGAAAAATCAAAAGCTAAAATCAGTAGGGCTCACGCGCAAACCGTAAAGCGAATAGCTAAAAACAGTAGGACTCACGCGTAAACCACAAAACGAATAGCTAAAATCAGTATGACTCACGCGCAAACCATAAAGCGAATAGCCAAAAACAGTAGGACTCACGCGTAAACCACAAAGCGAATAGCTAAAAACAGTAGGGCTCACGCGTAAACCGTAAAGCGAATAGCCAAAATAAGCAGGGCTCACGCGCAAACCGCAAAACGAAAAACGGCCGGGCACCTGCGGGGTGAACGCATGCGCACGGCGTTTCTCGCTCTTAGATCATTGTCTCTCGTCTCGTCTTACTCTTCCGGAAGGTGGATGTCGGGGCCTCCATCGCTGCCGCCCGGTTTGGGTTGTTCGCCGCCCGGTTTGGGCTGATCGCCGGGGCCGGTACCGGGCTGCTTGGGGTCCTTCGGATCCTTGGGCGCGTCGGGCTTTTTCGGGTCCTTGGGGTCTTTCGGATCGGCCGGTTTTTTGGGCTCCTTCGGCTCCTTGGGTTCCTTGGGATGCTTCTCGGCGGCGGATTTCTTCTGGGCCTCACTGACGTTGTGGCGCGACTTGTAGCGGAGGGTGACCTGGTTCATCTGTTCGGCCAGGGCCTCGATGGCCGTGCGCTCCTCGTCCTTGGTGGTGGTCAAGTAGTTGGCTTGGAGCACCTGGCAGGCCACCAGATGGATCTTGTCGATGGCATCTCGGACGTCCCGGATGGACGGCAACTTGCTGCGTTCGATGATTTCGGCGTCGCTGGCTCCGCCCAGGGTCATGTATTCCGCGTTGACGGTGTGCAGTTGGCTCAGGGTGTCGGTGAGTCCCACGGCTGCCACGTCGGCCGGGGCCTTACCGAGGTCTTTTTCCAGCCCCAGGATGAGCCCGGATTTGATGTCGCAGCGCTTGTCGCGTGCTCCCAGATAGGGGGCCACGATGATGCTGAGGCGTTCGGCGGCTTCGATGGTCTCCTTCTTGGGCGCGTACTTCTGCTGGCGGATCATGCCGAAGAGGTGTATCAGCAGGCGGTCGCGCTCCTGATCTTTCTTCTGCTTGGCTTTGGTAAGGCCCGAAGTGGCGGTGACCTTGTTGATCTCCATCCCGACACCGTTCAGGCGATCCCACTCCTCGGCCATGCCGGCCGGCAGTTTGATCTTCGTTTGGTCGGCTGCCTTGACGTGCTTGAAAAGCTCTACTTGATAGGGTACATACTCCTCTGCGGAGAATCTCGAGGTGTTGGCTACGATAAAGTTTACCGTTTTTGGGAGCTCGTAGCTGCTCACTTTTTCTTTCGTCATAAAATTACATGGTCTAGAATTGTGTGCAAATATGGTGAATTTTACTCGAACAAATCTCTCATTGTCTGAAGCACGAAGAAACGTCTCTTTCGGGAAGCCTCTCCCACCTCAGACGAGGAGCGATCTGATGGCCCCAAAGGTACAACCATTTCTGACATAGAGAAGCTCTGCATGCAAAAAACTTTTACGGTCTCTATCAATAAGAGATTTTAGACCCCCAAAGGTGACACTTTTTCAGACATAGAGAGGCTCCACGCGTAGAAAACCCTTACGGTCTCTGTCAATAAGAGATTTTAGACCCCCAAAGGTGACACTTTTTCAGACATAAAGAGGCTCCACGCGTAGAAAACCCTTACGACCTCTGTCGATAAGAGATTCAGAGCTTTCGAAGGTGACACTGTCTCGGACGCGGGGAGACTTCACCCCTCGGAGGGCGACATTGTCTGAGATAATAATAAACAACCCATGCAGGTGTTCAATGTTTCCGGAGACGACAATAAATATCGACACTCTTATTTATCGTTGATTCGATCAATGATAGATAGTTGGATTGGGTATTTATCATTGTCTCAGACAATATTGAATACCTTGATCAGGCATTTAGTATTGTCCGAGACAATGGGTCTTTCCAAGTCTTCGTATCTCCCACCGACAGCGACAAGCACGCGTCCCCGCACGTCTATACCTATATATATAGGCGCAAGGGCTCGGAGGTCGTCTTTTCGGAGAACATCCGGAGAGACATACGCTGCTGGAGGAAGGAGGTCCAACATAGCGAAAGGGCAATATTGGAGGTGCGTACCCGGATAGGTAGGGGCGTATTGCATACGCCCCCCGACGTCTTCGGATAGGCCAAATATACTTTATCCGAGCATACATGACTACCTCTGACAGGAACATCTGGGGGCGTATGCAATACGCCCCTACCTTGTCAGGCAAGAATATCGGTGAGGATTCCCCCGCTCCCGGTCCTCCCCCACCCTATTCGGCGTGACAAGGGGAGATCTTTTTTGCATTCGGGCTTCATTTTTTCGATTTTCATCCCCTTCTTTGCCCGCGTTTTCAATAGACATCACCACTTTTATACCACACAAGATGAAATATCAGTACTGGCTCCCGATGATGCTGTTCGCTGGAACAGCGGGGCGGGCACAGGTCGAGTTTCGACCGCCGGCAACCCCCCAACATGCCGTAAGAGACACGATTCACCATGTTGTCTTTACCGACCCCTACCGATGGCTTGAGGATAAGGACGATCCGGCCGTCGTGGCCTGGTCAAAAGCGCAGCATGACTATGGTATCGAGTACCTCCAGAAGACACAGCAGGTGCATCCGGGCGTACGTGAACAACTCGCAGCCTATATCGACCGCGATTATGAGGGACCGCTGACCAACGTCGGCGATCGCGTTTTTCAAACCGTGAAGATGAAGGGCGACAAGCAGTATCGCATCTACACCATCCTGAACGGCAAGCGTGTACTCATCTGGGACCCGGTAGCCATCGACCCCACGGGCAAGACGTCTACCTCCGGCGTGGCCTATACCTACGACGGCAACCGGGCGGCAATCAGCGCTCAAAAGAGTGGCGCGGAGATCTCAACGACGTATTTCATTGATACGCGCACGGGGAAACAGATCGGCAAACCGCTCGAGAATACGTTCGACTTTAAGTGGACCAAGGATCAGAAGCACGCCTATGTCACCTTCCGTTCGCCGGAGGACGTGGCCGCCCAGCGCCCCCTCAAGACGTATCTCTGGGAGTTCGGCACCCCAGCCTCCAAAGCCCGTCAGATTGGCACCACGGACGACGCCAAAAACAGCTTCTTCATCTACGATAACCGATACGGCGACATGACGGTCTATGGCGAGAGCGATTTTTACTCCAACAAGGCCTACATCCGTCGCACGGGAACGAACGAGAAGGGACGACTCATCTATGAGAGCACCGTATCGAACGCCTATCCGCAGATCATTGGCGACCGCATGTATATGTTCACCAACGATCACGCGCCCAACTTCCGCCTAATGACGGCCGACGTGGCCCGACCCGAATACAAGGACTGGCGGGTGCTCATCCCCGAAGGCGAGACCGTGATGCAGAACTGCGTAGTAACAAAACACAACATCATCGTCCAGGACAAGAAGGACATCCAGAGCCGCCTCACGCTCTACGACCTGGAGGGCCATCGGCAGCGCGAAATCGAGCTGCCCGAGCTGGGAAACGTGGGCGGCATCAGCTACGACCGCGAGAAGGATTCGATCTACATGACCCTGAACACCTTCACCACGATGCCCAAAACCTTCGTGGCCTCGCCCAAAGACTTCAAATGGAAGCTCTATTTCGCCCGCGAGACGCCGATAGACATGAGCGACATCGAGGCTAAGATCATTTTCTACCCCTCAAAGGACGGCACGAAGATCCCCGCCTTCATCTACCACAAGAAGGGGCTCAAAATGGACGGCAATAACCCGGTGCTGATCGACGGATACGGCGGATTCAACGACGGTATCGCGCCCAGCTACATCGGATTTTACCGCTCACTGCTGGAACGCGGAGTGGTCGTGGTGGAGGCCGGTATCCGCGGCGGCGACGAGTACGGCGAGAGCTGGCACCGCAGCGGTATGCTGGACAAGAAGCAGAACACCTTCGACGACTTTAACAGCTGCGCCGAGTGGCTCATCCGCGAGAAGTACACCAACCCCACCCGCATTGCGGCTAAGGGAGGCAGCAACGGCGGCCTGCTCATGGGCGCGATCGCTACGCAGCGGCCGGATCTCTACCGGGCCATCGTCTGCCAGGTGCCGCTGTTGGACATGCTCCGCTACCACCGCTTCCTCATCGCCCGCTACTGGATCCCCGAGTATGGCTCCTCGGACGACGCCGAACAGTTCCGCTGGCTCTTCCCCTACTCGCCTTACCATAACATTCGCTCGGGGGTCAACCTGCCGACCATGCTCGTCACCACCGGTGCCAACGACAGTCGTGTCGACCCGCTCCACGCCAAGAAATTTGTGGCGGCCCTGCAGAACAACCCCGGTCAGCTGAACCCCGTCATCCTGCATATCGACTATGATAGCGGCCACGGATCGGGACAAAGCACCGAGCAATCGATAGCTAACTGGTCATTCATTTTCGAATTCATCCTGAACCAGTTAGGACTCTAACAGAAATCACAATTAGGGCGCGCGCCAGCGTGTGACATCTGGCGTACGCCCACTCATACTACGCTATCATAACGCTCCATCGACCAACCGACTTGCGATAAGTCCGTCCGGAGTTGTTTCATATACTATAAGCGATCATTTTGGGGCGCTCATTCTCTGTAGGACTTGCGAAAGTCATCCCCGAGCGCCTCGACTGATGTCAATCATCAATGAAGTACTCCCCGCGTAGGGCTTGCGAAAGCCATTGGGGGTACACAACATTGAATACCAACAAGAGGCTGCCTGCCGGGGAGATCCCGCCGGGCGGCCTCGCTCGTTTTGGCCGCTACCCCTCGCCCGCGACGGACGGTTTGCCCCGCTCCTCGCACGGGAGCACATAAAAAATGCCGGGCATCCGCGATCGGGATACCCGGCATAAGCGCTAACGACGGACAACTAACGGTCCGTCATTCCGTCATCAGCCCTTCCGCAGCTCCTCCAGTGCGTCCGCATGGCGCAGGATCTTCTTGCCTAAGAGACGCGCACCATCGGCAGTGATCAAGTAGTCCTCTTCGTTGCGGATACCGCCGAAGTCTTTGTAGGTGATCACCTTGTCGTAGTTGATGAAGTCTGCGAACCGCTTCTCTGCGTGCCACGAGTCGATGAGCTGCGGGATGAAGTAGATACCCGGCTCAATGGTCAGCACAAATCCCGGCTCCAGCTCACGGGCCAACCGCAGCGACTTGCGTCCGAACTGTTTGCTCTTCGGTTGGTCGCCATAGCCGACGTAAGCCTCGCCTAAGTTCTCCATGTCATGCACATCGAGGCCCATCATGTGGCCCAGTCCGTGGGGGAAGAAGAGCGCATGCGCACCGGCCTTGACAGCCTCCTTGGCGTCACCCTTCATCAGCCCTGCGCTTTTCATGCCCTCGACGATCACCTCGGCCGACAGGTCGTAGACTTCCTCGAATCGGATGCCGGGACGAAGCGCCTTGACGGCTGCCTCGTGGCTGGCCAACTGGATCTCGAACATTTCCTTCTGGCGTGCGGTGAACTTCGGATCGGCAGGCACTGTGCTCGACATATCGCCCGCGTAGCCCATCTCTGTCTCCGCGCCCGCATCGAGCAGGAAGAGTTGCCCGCTACGGATCACGTTGCTGTGGTCGTGGTTGTGGAGCGTCTCGCCGTGCACTGTGGCAATGGTCGGGAACGACAGCATAAAGTTGTGCGCCGCCGCCACTTCCTGCACAGCCGCCGCCACTTCGCACTCCCGCATTCCCGGACGTACCATCTGTAACGAACGTAGGTGCATGTCGGCCGTCACGTTGCACGCCCTTTCGATCTCTGCAATCTCCTCGTCCGACTTGTAGTTCCTCATATTCACCACCGCCTTAATGAACTCCACCGACGGCTGCTCTGCTCCCGGCATGATACCCAGCAGAGAGAGCAGTTTGATGCGGTGTTCGGGGCGGTAAGTCGGCAGGTAACGCACGGGCTGTCCCTTGCGGGCGGCTGCCTCGAGGTAGGGTTTCAGCTCGGCCAACGGACGGACGTCTTTAATGCCGGCAGCTTCGCTCTTTTCGTGGAGTGTCGGCTGCACACCCATCCAGACGATGGCGTCGATCGTCAGTTCGTCGCCGAAGATGATCTCGCGGTTCTCATCGATGTCAATGACGGCCATTAGCCCCGCATAGGGCAAGCCAAAATAGTAGAGGAACGTAGAGTCCTGACGGTAGGGATAGAGGTTGTCCTCAAAGTTGCAACCCGCTTCGTCGTTACCCATGAATAACAACAGGCCCGTGCCAACAGCCTTCTTCAGGGCCTCACGCCGCTGAATGTAAGTTTCTTTCTTGAACATAGTGATTATCGTGTTTTGAAATCAGATGGAGCAAAAGTAAAAGGAAAGCGGCAAGGCCGTATCACATTGTACACTTGCCTTGCCGCTTTATCATACCTATACACAAGGTTTCGGGGAGGATTACTTCTCGGCCAACAGTTCGTCCAGCTTCTTATTCAGCTCCTCGCCAAAGAGGTTGTGACCGACAATCGTACCGTCCTTATCCACCAAGAAGGTGTTCGGGATTGATCGTACACCGTAGAGAGCTCCGCCAGCCGACTGCCACCCTCTCAGGTCGGACAGGTGGATCCAGTTCATCTGCTTGTCCTTCACGGCTGCCTCCCAGGCGCCCTTCTCCGAGTCAAGCGAGATTCCGACGATCTCGAATCCCTTCTTGTGGTAGGTCTCATACGTTTTCTTCAAGTTCGGCACCTCCTGCATGCACGGCCCACACCATGACGCCCAAAAATCTACCAGCGTCACGTTGCCCTTACCTACATAGTCCGACAGTTTGTGGGTGTCACCCTTCAGGTCGACCATCTCAAAATCTGTGAACTTCTGTCCAACGGCCACCTTCTTCATAGCCTGCAAATGTTCGGCTATCTCCTTGATGCCAGGAAACTTCATGAAGGCCGAATCCGCCTTGGCCAATGCTGCCTCCTGCGTCTTTTCATCCAGCCCAAACTGGAAATCGGTGAGAAGCTTAGCCGTAGTGAGCTTGTTAGGATTCGCCTCAATGTAAGCCTTCACCTTGGCCATCATCTCGTCCTCCAGCTGCTTTGCCTTCGCCTTCACAGCCTCTAATTCGCCCTCCTTGACGTTGCTGACAAGGTTCATATAGTTCTTCTGCGCATCAACCAACACCGAACGAATGTCTTTGAACGCGTTATTCTCCGGCGTACCCGTCACATACGAAAACGAGTCAAGCACAGCCTGCATCTCCCCCTTCTGCAACACAAACACGGCAGAGAACGGCGCCTCACCCACACGACTCATCATCTCGTCTCCCTCGTCCTTCAAGTAGAGAGCATAGAGACCGTCAGCAGTAGGTTCGCCCTGCAACTTGAACGTATTCTTCTCGATCAATGCACTGTCTATCGCCGCGCCATCTGATCCGTACGGAATCAGATACACGTACTTACCTTCGAGGTCCGTACGACCCTCGGCAATCTTACCATCAATTACGTAGCCGGACTTCTTCCCGCCACAACTCACACATACTGCAGCCACTACTGCAAACCATAAAAGCCTTTTCATAATCTGATCTGTTTGTTCTAATACATGATACAATATAACAATACAACAATAGGGGATCTCTCTTCGCGCAAAAGTCTCAATAAACCTCTGACGAAGTGGCGGCAAAAGTAAAAATCCGTCTGAATCTGATTCGGAATAAGATCCCTATAGCAAAAGGCACCTCCACGCAGAACAGACAGCCCGTCAATCACCCCCGAAACAGGCTGAGCCATGCACTTCCTCCTGCCATTATTTAGGCTAAAGCCATCCACAAGGAGAAAAAAGCACCTTGTTCTGAATAGAACTAATAAGCCATAGAAATCCTATCCAATAGTTTAGGAAACAACGCATAAGCACGCAAAAGAAGAATTCAATGATCCATGACGACTCAAAAAAGATCGACTTTTTTCATGGCATTTTTTGGAGGTTTCGAAAACGCCCTTATCTTTGCACCGTCTTCAAGAGAGAACGACAGCAAAATCAAATAAAAAAGGGCGCTTAGCTCAGTTGGTTCAGAGCGTCTGCCTTACAAGCAGAGGGTCGGGGGTTCGAATCCCTCAGCGCCCACCTATTAAAACAGGAGAAAGCAAAATCGCTTTCTCCTGTTTTTGCTTATTTGCCAAGCAACGAAATCGCTTCTCAATCTCATTCCCAAGTTGTCTCTGCTTCTTCTCAAGCGGAAGAAAGATCAGCTCTCAGTCAAAGGAAGACAACGGAGTGCTATCTATAATATTCCCTACCTCATGCAGCTACTTGATTTTTGATGCGGTTGCCCTAGCAACCCTGATCTTATATGTCTTAGGCTTTCCGAAAAAGATCTACTTTTGTGGCCCAATCTTACTTACCTACTTATCACGCGATTAAGAGATGGGATTTTTTGATTTCTTCAGCAAAGAGAAAAAGGAGACATTAGACAAAGGTCTATCGAAGACGAAAGAGAACGTCTTCTCTAAGATCACCAAAGCCATTGTGGGAAAAAGCAAGGTCGATGACGCCGTGCTGGATGAACTGGAGGAGGTCTTGATCTCTTCTGACGTGGGCGTGGATACGACCCTGAAGATTATTGAACGGATTGAGAAACGCGCCGCGAAAGACAAATATGTCTCGACCGCAGAACTGACTAAGATCTTACGTGAAGAAATCGCCACCCTACTTACGGAAAATAAGACCGAGGACGCGGATGACTTCCGTACACCGCAGGGAAAAAGACCCTACGTGATTATGGTAGTGGGTGTCAATGGAGTAGGTAAGACGACGACTATCGGTAAATTGGCCTATCAATTCAAGAAGCAGGGTTATTCTGTATTGTTAGGAGCAGCCGATACGTTTCGCGCAGCGGCTGTAGAGCAGATCGTTATTTGGGGCGAACGTGTGGGTGTGCCGGTAGTCAAGCAAAAGATGGGTTCCGATCCGGCTTCGGTGGCTTTCGATACGCTTAATTCGGCACAAGCGACTGGAGCGGATGTGGTGATCATTGATACGGCAGGGCGTCTGCATAACAAAATCAACCTGATGAATGAGCTGACGAAAATCAAGAACGTGATGAAGAAGGTCGTTCCGGACGCTCCGCACGAGGTACTGCTCGTGCTCGACGGATCGACGGGACAGAACGCTTTTGAGCAAGCTAAGCAGTTTACCGCCGCAACGGAAGTCAATGCGCTGGCCATTACGAAGCTCGACGGGACGGCCAAAGGCGGTGTAGTCATCAGTATTTCCGACCATTTCCGGATTCCTGTCAAATACATTGGCTTGGGCGAAGGCATGGAGGACTTGCAGGTATTCAATAGAAAAGCATTCGTGGATTCGTTGTTCGGGGACGATGAGAAAAGATAAGGTCGACATCATCACGCTCGGTTGCTCGAAAAATCTGGTCGATTCGGAGCGGTTGATGCGCCAACTTCAACTGAACGGATATACCGTCACCCACGACGCGAAGAAGATCAACGGCGAGATTGTCGTTGTCAACACGTGCGCATTCATTGGCGATGCACAAGAAGAATCTATCAACTTGATCCTCGAATTGGGCGAGGAGAAGAAACGCGGAAGCATCGGAAAGCTGTATGTGATGGGATGTCTCTCGGAGCGTTTCCTAGAGGAACTCCAGCAGGAGCTTCCGTTTGTAGATCGTTTCTACGGGAAATTCAGCTGGAAAGAATTGCTGAACGATTTAGGTAAGGCCTACCTGAGCGAATTTTCGGAAGATCGCGTTGTGACGACTCCCGGACATTACGCGTACCTAAAAATCGCTGAGGGGTGCGACCGTAAATGTTCCTACTGCTCGATACCGATCATTACGGGGCGTTACCGCTCGCGTCCGATGGAAGAGATTGTGAAGGAGGCCCGACTGTTGACCGAAAAAGGGATCAGCGAGTTTCAACTCATCGCGCAAGACCTGACCTACTACGGACAAGACCTTTACCACAAAGCCGTACTGCCTGAGCTGGTCGAGCGACTATCGGACGTGCCGGGCGTGGAGTGGCTAAGGTTGCATTACGGCTATCCGTCCCATTTCCCACATGAATTGCTACGCGTGATACGCGAGCGCGAGAACGTCTGCAAATACCTCGACATCGCCCTCCAACACATCAGTAACCCTGTGCTGGAGCGCATGCGACGGCATATTACGAAAGAAGAGACCTACGAACTCATCGCCCGGATTCGGGAAGAAGTGCCCGGCATTCACCTGCGTACCACACTGATGGTGGGCTATCCCGGAGAGACGGACGATGACTTCGAACAACTGATGCAGTTCGCACGAGACATGCGTTTCGAGCGAATGGGCGCCTTCGCCTACAGTCACGAGGTGGGGACGCATTCCTATAAAAATGAACAAGACAATGTGCCGGACGAAGTGAAGCAGCAGCGGCTGAACGCGCTGATGGATCTTCAGGAGGCCATTTCGGCCGAGGTGCAAGAGGAAAAGGTGGGCAAAACGCTGCGTGTGATGCTGGACCGCGAGGAGGATTACTACATCGGGCGGACCGAGTTCGACTCACCCGAAGTAGACCCCGAGGTGCTCGTGCATAAAGATGCCGACATGGAGCTCGGCAAAATTTACTCCGTACAGATTGAAGCCGCTGAACCGTTCGAACTATACGGCCGGAAGGTTGTTTAATCCATCAGCGAACTACTGAGATTTATATTCCGAATAATCAGAAACAAAGAGATATATCCATCATATGAGAGATACAGAATTGATAGCTGAACTGGCCGCGCGCCTCGACCGGGAGATCCCCGAGGTGGAGAGCATGCTGGACGCGTTCGGGCAAATCGTGGCCGATAGGCTCGCAGATAACGACATCGTTGCACTCGAGGGATGGGGGCAATTTGAACTCAAAAAGAAGGCGGAACGCTACTCGGCTGACGCCGAAAGCGGCAAACGCTACCTGCTGCCCCCGAAATTGATCCCCGTCTTCAGACCTTCCTCCCGACTCAGAACGTACATCAAAAACTTAGATCAGGCATGAACGAGAAAATCACCACAGACCGCATCATTGAATTGATGATGGCCCAAACGGGTCGCGACCGCACAGCGGTGCAGACCTTCGTCGGAGAGTTGACCGCGCTGGTGAACGACAGTCTTATCAAAGACGGATCGACACGCATCAAGGGCATCGGAAAGTTTCGGATCGTGCCCGTCAGAGAACGCGAAAGTATGACGCCAGAGGGCGAGCGCATCGTTATTCCGGCCCACCACTGGCTGTCGTACCTGCCCGATAAATCGCTGAAAGACCGCATCAATAAACCCTTTGCCATCTTCGAAGCTGTCGAGGCGAGCGAAAGCGATGCGCCGATTGAGACGCCCGAAGACCCTGAGCGTGAGTATGTGGACGACGAAGAGGCACCCGCGGACGAGGCTCCCCTCTCCACCCCTTCTTTCATCTCCACGCCGGAAAATGAACCGACCGACAGCGAGTCGGAACCGACGGAGCCCACGCCTGCACCGCCCGTCCCAACCGAGGAGGCTGACGACGACGAGGAGGACGAGGGGGACGACGACGTGGAGCCCGTCACCCTGATTGGAAGCACATGGAACAACGAAAAATCTCAAACGATGAACAGTGAGATCAAAAAGGAAATCGCCGAGGGCTGGTCGGAGGGGCGCTCGGTGGGCAGTAAACCCATGACCGTGGGCGAAATGGCTGCAGCACACCTCAAAGCATCGCAAATCATCACGCCCGAAGTGACCGCCGAAAAGGTTGACACAAAGGCGCCGGAACCCGTCCAGAAGGATGAGCCGAAAGCGCCTCTGGCAACGGGCCGAACCGATACACCGACATCAAACGTCGGACGCACAAACGAGCAGAGGCCACCGCGGAAAAAGCCCGTGACGGTGATCCCGCCTCTCGCGCCGCCACCGCCCGTGGAGCCTACTCCGCAGCCGAAAAAGAGCGAGAAGCGCTCCTCGTCAAACTTCCCGCTGTACGTGGTGCTGGGCATCCTGCTGCTCCTCCTCCTCGGCGGACTCTTCTACCACTACTTCTACTACCTCCCCTCGTCCGAAACGCGCGCCATGGGTCGCACGGACGGCGATAAGGTGGTGACGGGCGACACGTTCGTCATGCCTGGTGAAGAGGCTAAGGACAAAGACGCCCCCGAGGCCGGTCGTGGCGACAAGCCGCAGACCTCCATAGCCGACGAACAGAAGCTCGATCCGGCTACAGCCGCCGACAAGGCGCGTCGGGCTGCTGCCGAGAAAGAGGCTAAGGAGAAGGCTAAGGCCGAAGAGAAGAAAGAGAAACCGGCCGCACCCAAACGCAAAGTGGTGGCCACCGTTCGGTTAGAGCCAGGGCAATTCCTGACCAAGCTGGCCGAGAAATACTACGGCAACAAGGTCTTCTGGGTCTACATCTACGAATTCAACAAATCGAAAATCGCCGACCCGAATCATATCCCCACCAACATGGAGATCAAGATTCCGGCCAAGGAGCTTTACGGCATCGATGCCGACAACAGCGCCTCCGTAGAAAAGGCCAAGGCCATTCAGGCTCGCCTAAACGCCCAGAAGTAATCCGCACAAGTTCTGGTTTTCCACTGGGGGAGGGAGAGAGGACGCGTCGCTCGGAGCGATGTGCCCTCTCTCTTTTTTGCCATAAGCCATGGTGCGATTCGGAAGATCTTCCGAGGTGTTTCCGGACGTGGTGAAATACCCTTCCGAGGTGGTCATAATCACGTTCCGAACGTCATTAAATATGGTTCAGGACGTGATTAAATACCCCGCCGAACCGTATTAAATACCCCTCGGAACCATATTAAATACCCCTCAGGACGTCATTAAATACCCCTCAGAACCGTATTAAATACCCCTCGGAACGTGGTTAAATAACGTCCGGAACGTGGTTGTGACCACCTCGGAACCGTATTGTAATACGTTCTGAGGTGGTTGTAATAGGTTCTGAACGTATTAGAATAGGTTCCGAGGTGGTTGGAATAGGTTCGGAGGTGGTTGGAATACGTTGGTGAGGTGGTCGAAATACGTCCGGAACGTATTGTAATAGGTTCGGGAGAAAACTATTCAGAAATATCCCTCTGCAAAAGAAGAAGTTAGTCGGTCGTAGGCATTGGACGGGTAACGAAGTGGAAACGAGCGAAGCGCTTGAGGTTGCTGGAATCTGCACAAACAAAGGGCGCTTGTCATTTGAGAGTGCAATGTTACTATGACTATTTGAAAAACAGGCGTTTTTGATGCGATTCTCTCGATTTGGCTTTCGGTTTGGGAAAGGTCGGGATGGATGGAGCGGATGAACGTCTAACATTATATTCCCCGCCCCCGCTTCTTCTTTTTCCCGGCTTGGTTTCTTAAGCGTCGCTGCCATGCGATCTCAGCGTAGTCTGTGCCGTGGGTCTGTAGGATTGTGACTTCGCTAACCTCTGAAAGGAGGCTTCCCTCAGTGTCTAAAGCGGAGCTTGCGACTTGTGCGGTAGGTGTACTGTCGTTCGTGGATCTCATGGAGGAATGGCTGGAGGGGATGATTGGCTTCAGTGTGTTGTCGGACTCGAACTGTTTCGGCAGGGTGCGGTAGCCGAACTCACGACCGATCTCGGAGGCCTTGAAACTGTGGCCGTCGTAGGTAAACTTCAGCCCGTAGACTTTCCCCTGCTTGTTCTTCATGCAGTCGATCGTGACGCCACTTCGGTGGAGTTCATAGAGGAACATGGAGTGACCCGACAGGCCTTTCCCGCGGTGCTTGTAGAGTAGGTCGTAGCAGGTGCTCCGAACCTGCTGCTTTGTCCGCTCTCTTCTCGGATCGGTTTGGGCTTTCCGATGTAGTTGCGCGGATCGGACTTCGTTGGCGATGGTCAGCCCGTACTTATGGCTGAGTTCTTCGGCTACTCTGGCGGCTCGGTTACTGACGAAGGTGGTATCGTAGACCTGCCCGCAGAGACTGATTCGATTGGCGATGATGTGGATGTGCAGGTTGTCAGTGTCCTTGTGCGTGACGGCTATCCACTGATGGTCGTCTAGCCCCATCTGTTTGGCAAAGAGCAAAGCGAGGCGGTTCAGCGCCTTGAACGTCATCTGCGGCTCGTCCTTCGGGGCGATGCCGATTTCGATGCGCAGGAACTTGTTTTTGCAGCGACTGTTGTAGTCGCCAGTCAGCTTCATCTCCTCGTGGATCTCCTTCGGCGTTTCGCTACACAGGTTGTGGAGGACGAGGATCCGGCCGAGCTTTCTTTCGCGAAAAATGTACTCCAGCGCGTTGCTTCCGTGCGCGATGGCCTTACACTTTGCAATCATGATCTTCGATATTTAAGCGCTTAAATACCTCCTCGGGGACCCGATAGCGGGGGCTGAAGAACCGCTTAAAAGCGATCTTGGCATAGGTGGCAAGTGCCTTTGTGGCGTCCACCCAAGAGGCGTCCTTGACCTTGATCAGGTTAGAGATGTGTGCGTAGAACAGTGCCGTCTGACGGAGGATGGCAAGTGCCTCCTTCTCGTTGTTGCCCATCGGAGGGACGGCTATGACGGATCCACTCAGCAACATCTCACGGCAGTAGTCGGAATACTTCCGCCCTGCGTTCGTAGCTCTCGAACGGATCCGTTCCTTTTCCTCGGCCGTGCATCTGACCTTGATAAAGGCGGTCTTGTTCGTCTTCTTGTCTTTCTTTTGGGGGTGTTTTTCCATGTAGATAGGTCTTTTCTGTGGTGCTTATTCTATGGTTCGGGCCGATGAGAACGGATGTGATTACGGCCCTCTCCACCGACTGACAGGGGCGGGGGAGCAAGCGCAGTTTGTGGGAACAAACTGACGTCTTGCATTGCCGTCGTCACGCTCCGGTACAAACCCTACAGTGATTCTTGTGATCATTGCATGCCGTGCATTCAGACAGTTATTGATTGCTTGACGTGCATATTGTTCGTGAACTTTTTGATAGATCTGTATGCTCGGATTACAGCTTCCGCCATTCCTCGATTTCCTCGGCGTAGTCCTCCAAATGGGCGCGCACGATGCGTTCCACGAAGCTCGAGAGGTTGGCTCCTCGATCTCCCAATCGGCGGACAACGAAGTCGGCGCGCTCCTGTGTCGCCCGACTCAAATAGACTGCCCGACGTTCGATCAGCTTGGCGGGGATGAGGAAAGTCTGCTTGTAAGCCTCCAGCGTCCCTCGTCTCATTTTGGCGCTGATGCGTTTCGGTGTGAGTGCACTCTCGGCATGCACGGATTGCCCGGATGGCTCTGCTTCCTGTGGATGCGTTTCTCCCAAAT
>ERZ773056.34-NODE-34-length-57333-cov-6.360906_pt1 | contig 57333 bp, 50 predicted proteins | sample MGYA00580857_ERZ773056 | MGnify/ENA primary metagenome ERZ773056 (study PRJEB29015, sample SAMEA2737996) | human oral metagenome | biome: human oral; feature: human-associated habitat; material: dental | place: China | collected 2114 ... | reverse complement strand
CATGAAATCGTGAATTACGCATCGAGGTTAATTATTCGTGCAACAAGTTGCACGCCCCGAGGGGGTAAATAATCGTCCTATATGTTGAGTTTCGGTTGTCAGCCTTGTTCATTCTATCGCGAGGATTTTTTCTGTTCATCGCTTAAGCTATTTAGCTCCATACGCTATGCGTATGGTTTTTATAGCCAGACTTTGGCTGGCTATAATAAAAAAACAGACCGCACTTTGATGGCTTAGTCAAGTGCGGTCTGTTTTTGGGGTATTTTTACATTAGAGAGAAGACACAAGGCCATCTAAATTTAACGTTTTTTTCTCTCTTTCCAATTTATCTTCAGCAGATCCGATCATCAAGAAACCGATGATTTTATCTTGGCTTTGGCATTGGAATGCTTGGCGTAAGTCGCTCCCGTCTAGCCAAGGGCCGCTAACCCAAACGTTTTTAAAGCCTAAGGCATTCGCCGCTAATTGAATGGCATAGGTCGCGCAACCTGCACAAAGCAACTGTTCCCATTCCGGAACTTTTTTAATATTCGGATCGATTTTGGCAACAACACCGATGATCATCGGGGCGCGGGTCGCTAGGTTTTCGGCTTTTTTCAAGCGTTCTTCACCAAGGTTCAGTTCATGTACGGCGCTTTTTAATAAACGGCTTAATTCCGTCATTTTATCTTGCTCAATGACAATAAAACGATAAGGTTGCAGCCTGCCATGATCAGGGCTGCGCAATGCCGCTTGAAACATTTGGGTTAATTGGTGTTTATCGGGGGCTGGGGCGCTCAGTTTTTTCTCCGAATAACGCTCGGTAAGCAATTTTAATGCATCCATGATTGTCCTTCATTTGTGGGTGAGACGAAAAGTGCGGTGGATTATAGCACAGTTTATTTTTTCCGCGTGTTTATTGCGCAGGCGGTTTGTGGTATTTTAAGCATCCTTTTGGATCGCTTTTTGAGGTGGTATGAACGTCATTTTATCTTGTATTAAGTTCGCTTGGCGAATATTAAATTTTATTCGTGATTTGGTCATGAATTTGGTGTTTCTTGTTTTCGTTTTGGTGCTTTTATCTGTTGCAACCTTGATTATTGGCGCAGATAAGTCGGAAAAAACTGTGCTAAGAGGTGATCAAGGGGCGTTATTGCTCAATTTAGATGGTTATTTAGCCGATAATCGCGATGAGAAAAACGATTTCAAAACCCTTTTAAAAGAGCTGGATGGGCAAAATATTCCGCAACAATATTCTACTTTTGATGTGGTATATGCGATTGATTCTGCCGCACAAGACGACAATATTCGCGGTTTAGTACTGGATTTGAATTTTTTCCAAGGCGGTGATTTGCCGGCGCTGGAATATGTGGGCGAGGCGATTGAAAATTTCAAAGAAAGTGGCAAACAAGTGATTGCTTATGCGGATAACTATAATCAAGCGCAATATTTTCTCGCCAGTTATGCCGATGAAATTTATATGAACCCGACAGGTTCCGTGTCCATTGATGGTTTGGCACAGGAAACGCTGTATTTCAAAGACATGCTCGATAAACTTGAAGTGAATCCGCACGTCTTTCGCGTTGGCACTTACAAATCGGCAGTTGAACCGTATTTACGCAATGAGATGTCTGATGAAGCCAAGGCGAATTTACAACGTTGGTTAAATACCATGTGGAATCATTATAAGCAACGTGTGGCAGAGAATCGTGATATTCAACAAAATGCCGTTGCACCGGATGCTCATACGTTTTTAACCGAATTGAAAGCGTTAAAAGGTGATACCGCGGCCTATGTGAAGCAACGCAAGCTCGTAACCGGCGCAATAGATCGTTTAAATTTAGATAAAAAACTGACCGCACTTTTTGGTGAAGATAAGGATCATCAACCGAAAATGGTAGATTACGAGAGATATTTAGCCTCTTTGCCGGATCGTATGCATGGGGAAACCGACAACCAGATTGCGGTGGTGAATGTGGAAGGTGCTATTATTGATGGTGACAGCGACGAAGAAAATGTGGGTGGCGATACAGTTGCCAAATTGTTACGCCAAGCTTATGACGACGACAAAGTGAAAGGCGTGGTGTTGCGTGTCAATAGCCCCGGTGGCAGTGCGTTTGCTTCAGAGATCATTCGTCAAGAAGTGGCACATTTACAAAATGCCGGCAAACCTGTGGTGGTTTCCATGGGTGGCATGGCGGCCTCAGGTGGCTATTGGATTTCTTCCACAGCTGATTATATTGTCGCCGATAAAAATACGATTACCGGCTCAATCGGTATTTTTGCCATGTTGCCGACCTTTGAGAACACCATTAAAAAAATGGGGATTACCGCAGATGGTGTAAAAACCTCTGATTTAAGGTTCAGTTCATTATTCTCACCTTTATCGCCAACCTTAAATGATGTTATTCAGTTAGAAATTGAACATGGCTACGATCAATTTTTAACGAAAGTCAGTGAGGGTCGCCATTTAACCAAGGCGCAAGTGGATAATATTGCGCAAGGTCAGGTTTGGTTAGGCTCTGAAGCGCTTGAACATAAATTGGTAGATGAGCTTGGAACATTAGATACGGCCATCGGCAAGACGATTGAATTAGTGAATGAAAAACGGGCAGAAAAAGATAAACTCGATGAAGCCTCATTCTCAGTGGAATGGATTGTGGATGAAGATAGCTCATTATTGAAAAAAATGCTACGTGACTTCAAAGGCGATGCGAAAACTTGGGCGCAAGGTTTCGTGCTTGAAAGCGTTGGGTTACCGAAAGCGTTCACGCAGTTAACCAAACCGCTTGGCACATTAACTCGCTTTAACGACCCAAAAGGGCAATATTTGTATTGTTTGACCTGTGGTTCAGTGAAGTAAAGTGCGGTCAATTTTTCAATCATTTTAAATCGGCGTGATATAGGGTTTCTGTAAAACAAACCGTTATCGCGCCTTATTTGAAACTGGTATAATGCCTCGCTATTTACTCGGAGAGTGAAGAATATGAGTCAATTTTTTTATATCCATCCCGAAAATCCGCAAGCCCGATTGATTAATCAGGCAGTTGAAATTTTGCGTAACGGCGGTGTCATCGTGTATCCAACCGATTCCGGCTACGCATTGGGATGTATGATCGGCGATAAGCACGCCATGGATCGTATCGTGCAAATTCGCCAGTTGCCGGAAGGGCACAATTTTACGTTGGTATGTAGTGATTTGTCAGAATTATCCAATTATTCGTTGGTGACCAATTCTGCCTATCGTTTAATTAAAAATAACACGCCCGGTCGTTATACGTTTATTTTAACGGCTACGAAAGAATTGCCACGCCGTTTAATGACATCGAAACGTAAAACCATCGGTATTCGTGTACCGGATAATCAAATTGCCTTGGATTTATTGAAAGCCTTAGGCGAACCGATTTTGTCTTGTTCTTTGATGTTGCCGAATGAAGAACATATCACGCAATCGGATCCGGAAGAAATTCGTGATCGTTTGGAACGTCAGGTAGATTTAATTATTCACGGTGGTTATTTAGGGCAAGAACCCACCACAGTGGTGGATTTAACCGAAAGTACACCGGTGATTTTACGCGAAGGCAGCGGCGCCATTACACCATTTATTTAATCGATAACAGACGCTTGGGAAAGCGACAACGAGGATTTATGAAAGCCACAACACAAAAACGCACGTCAAATCGACCGCACTTTTCAGCCAATAATAAAGAAAAAACGATGGGAGCCAAACCCCGTCAATCCGTAACTAAACCTGTCAATAAATCCATGGCAGCAGAGGGCGAAAAATTACAAAAAGTCTTAGCCCGTGCCGGCCAAGGTTCCCGCCGTGAAATCGAAGCCATCATTGCAGAAAATCGCGTGAGCGTGGACGGCAAAATCGCGACCTTAGGCGATCGCATTAACGTACATTCCGGTGTGAAAGTGCGGATTGACGGCAACTTGATCAATCTTACCCAAGCACAAAAAGAAGTGTGTCGGGTGTTAATGTATTACAAACCGGAAGGGGAGCTTTGCACTCGCCATGATCCGGAAGGGCGCGCAACGGTGTTTGATCGCTTGCCTCGTTTAAACGGTGCACGTTGGATTGCGGTCGGGCGTTTGGATATTAACACGTCAGGCTTGCTGTTATTTACGACCGATGGCGAACTGGCGAATCGTTTAATGCATCCAAGCCGTGAAGTGGAACGGGAATACTCTGTGCGTGTTTTCGGGCAAGTGGATGAGGCGATGTTAGCTCGCTTAAAAAAAGGCGTGCAATTAGAAGATGGTCCGGCAAATTTTAAAGACATTAAATTTGTGGGTGGCGTGGGGATGAACCAGTGGTTTGATGTGACGTTGATGGAAGGGCGCAACCGTGAAGTTCGTCGTTTGTGGGAATCTCAAGGCATTCAAGTCAGCCGCTTGATTCGCATTCGTTATGGCAATATTAAATTAATGAAAACCTTGCCGCGTGGCGGTTGGCAGGAAATGGCGTTAGATGAAGTGAATTATTTGCGTGATTTAGTGGGGCTACCACCGGAAACAGAAACAAAAGTCGATGCCCATAAACAACGCCGTAAACCGAAAGCAGGACAGATTCGTAAAGCCGTCAAACGCTATTCGGAACTCAGTAAACGTTATAAAAAATAGTGCTCATGATTAACGAGAGGAAACCATGAAATTTCAGCAACTTCGCTATGTGGTTGAGATTGTGAATCAAAATTTTAATGTGACGGAAGCGGCAAATGCCCTGTTTACCTCACAACCGGGAATCAGTAAGCAAGTTCGCTTATTAGAAAGCGAGCTTGGATTGGAAATTTTTGAGCGTAACGGCAAACATATTAAAGGGCTAACGCCTCCGGGAAAGCGCATTGTCGCCATTTCTCGAGAATTAATGATGAAAATGCAAGGCATTCGTTCAATTGCCGATGAATATACGAAGCCGGATCATGGGATGTTACGTATCGCCACAACGAATACGCAAGCACGTTATATGTTGCCATCGGTAGTTGAGCGTTTTTCCAAGCGTTACCCGAATGTGAGCCTGCATATTCACCAAGGTTCGCCTTCACAAATTTATGATGCGCTATTATCAGATGAAGTGGATTTGGCGATCACCACCGAAGCGCAGTATTTATTTGATGGGGTGGTCTTATTGCCTTGTTATTTATGGAATCGTTCCGTGATCGTAAGACCTGATCATCCCTTAGCGAAATGCGAACAGCTGACCATTGAAGAATTAGGCAAATACCCACTGGTAACCTATACGTTCGGTTTCACCGGCGTATCCGATTTAGATTATGCGTTTAATGGCGCTGGTATTTTGCCAAATATCGTCTTTACGGCAACGGATGCCGATATTATTAAAACCTATGTACGCATGGGATTGGGCGTGGGTATCATGGCATCCATGGCGCATACTGCAGCAGATACGGATCTCGTTGCCATTAAAGCGGATCATCTCTTCCGCCCAAGCATGACCCAAATCGCTTTTAAGAACAGTGCGTTCTTACGTAATTATATGTATGATTTTATTACTTATTTTTCACCGCACTTAACCCGTGAAAACGTAGAAAAAGCAGAACGTCTGCACGATAATAATGCGGTGAAAAAACTTTTTGATAACGTCACATTAGATGTTTTATAACGTTTATTTAACTCACATTGATATAGGAAAAAACATGTCAAATTTACAACAAATCATTGAAAATGCGTTTGAGAAACGCGCAGAAATTACACCGAAAACCGTTGATGCACAAACCCGTGCTGCCATTGAAGAAGTGATCGAAGGCTTAGATTGTGGCAAATACCGTGTTGCCGAAAAAATTGATGGCGAATGGGTCACTCACCAATGGTTGAAGAAGGCGGTGTTGCTCTCTTTCCGTATCAATGACAATCACATTATTGATGGTGCAGAAACCAAATACTACGACAAAGTCGCTTTAAAATTTGCCGATTACACAGAAGAACGTTTTCAACAAGAAGGTTTCCGTGTCGTGCCTTCTGCCACCGTTCGCAAAGGCGCATACATTGCTAAAAACACAGTATTAATGCCATCTTACGTGAATATCGGGGCGTATGTGGGCGAAGGCACAATGGTGGATACTTGGGCAACAGTCGGATCTTGCGCACAAATCGGTAAAAACGTGCACCTCTCTGGTGGCGTAGGGATCGGTGGTGTGTTAGAGCCATTACAAGCCAACCCAACCATTATCGGCGATAACTGCTTTATCGGCGCACGTTCTGAAGTGGTGGAAGGGGTGATTGTTGAAGACGGTTGTGTCATTTCCATGGGTGTCTTTATCGGCCAATCTACCAAAATTTATGATCGCGAAACCGGCGAAATTCACTATGGTCGCGTGCCGGCAGGTTCCGTTGTAGTGTCCGGTAGCCTACCGTCAAAATGCGGTAAATACAGCCTTTACTGTGCCGTTATCGTGAAAAAAGTCGATGCCAAGACTTTAGGCAAAGTCGGTATTAACGAATTATTGCGTTCTATTGAAGAATAGTTAAAACACAATAAAAAAAGACCGCACTTATACCATCAAGTGCGGTCGTTTATTTAAACGTTTTTAAATAATACTATAAGTACGTAGCGTGCATCTTGATGCACGATGAAACCACGCACAGAACGTTATTTAACCTTTCGGGCGTTCAAGATTTCGTGCAACAAGTTGCACGCTACGATTCACTTAAAACACAATGAAAAAAGACCGCACTTATGTCATCAAGTGCGGTCGTTTATTCAAAAGTTTTTAATAACACTATAAGCTTTTCGGTAAACGAATTTTTTGCCCCGGGAAGATTTTATCTGCGTCTTTAATTACTTCTTTATTTGCCGTTACGATCGCCGTGTATTTGTTGCCGTCACCATAATGTTTTTCAGCGATTTTCCAAAGCGTATCGCCTTTTTGGATGACATAAAACTCATCATCGCCGGCAAGGCTTTCGCCGTTTTTTACTGTTACGTCATCAATATTGACGTTACTGATACCGATGATGTTACCCGCCATTAATACCGCTTTTTCTAAAGCGCCGGCAGAGCTTGCCACGCCCGAAATTTTCGCTACGCCGTTTTCGACTTTCACCGCCACATCGGCAACACCCGGGTTGTCTTCGTTAATGTGGTTGGTTACTGCGGCGGAAGCCTCTTCTTCTTTGCTAAAAATTTTTTTGCCAATATCGCCGACAAAATCAAATAATCCCATTTTTATCTCCTTATTGATTCATTGAGGGGATCTCAACATACCCAATTCAGCCGTATAAGTCTAGGAATAAAATGTTAGGTGGGAAAAAGGGTTCTAGATTAAAATAGCGCGAATTTAATTTGAAAATAGGAAAAATTATGCGTTGGCAAGGTCGTAGAGAAAGTTCAAATGTGGAAGACAGACGCTCCTCGGGCGGTGGTTTTGGTGGCGGAAAACCGACCGGTGTTTTGGGGCTGATTATTATTTTGGTCGGCGCTTATTATGGCGTGGATTTATCGGGCTTAGTTGGTGAGATGGAGGTGGGCACTACGCAAAGTTCACCTTTGCAATCACAGCAAGAAGACCAATTATTTAAACTCTCCAAAGTGGTGCTGGGCGACACCGAGGAAGTGTGGTCCACATACTTTTCCAAAAATAACCGACAATATGTAGAACCTCGCATGGTTATCTACAACGGCATAACCCCAACGGCGTGCGGCACGGGGCAATCTGCCATGGGACCATTTTATTGCCCGAATGATCAACGGGTCTATTTGGATTTATCGTTTTATAACGACATGAAAAATAAACTGGGTGCAGCCGGCGAATCTGCGTTTGCTTATGTGATTGCCCATGAAGTGGGGCATCATGTACAGAATTTATTAGGCACGTTGACACAAGTGCATCGTCTGCAAAGTCGCTCATCCCGCGCAGAAGCGAATCAACTTTCCGTGAAATTAGAACTTCAGGCGGATTGCTATGCCGGCGTGTGGGCATCACAAGCGGTAAAAAGCGGTTTATTTGAACGTGGTGATATTGAAAAAGCGTTTAACGCCGCGGAATCCGTCGGTGATGATCGTTTGCAAAAACGCAGCCAAGGTTATGTGGTTCCTGATAGTTTTACCCATGGCACCTCAGCCCAGCGTTTGCAATGGTTTAAAGTGGGGCTAACCGGCGGCAATCCGGCACAATGCAATACCTTTTAGCGGTTGACAGAAACAAAAGTGCGGTGGATTTTTGAGGCGTTTTTTAATGCAAAAAACAGGTTGAAAACCAACCGCACTTATTCATCAAAAGGCTGATATTGACGGTGTGTCGAAATCGGCCTTTGATTTGCTTGTATCTAACTAAAAATAGACAAAATGAAGTTATTAATAAAAAGAGATAAAAATCTGAGCCAAACGAAATTGATGCTTTTGGCACTTGTTAGGAAATGCACGTTATCGTGGGTGAATGAGTAATGAAAAAAATTTTTTATATTACTTTATTTTCTTTCGGAGCTTCCTTGTTCTGTTTATTTGTGTCATTTGTTATGGGGAGGATGTTTTATAACATTGATAATGGAATTATACTTTATCAAATTAATTTATTGTCATTTTTTAAAAACTTTAACATAAAGGATGTAGAGTTCTTTTTTCTTATGTTTTTAATTATTTTCTTTATTACATATATTCGATATAAAGATTATTAGAATCGTAGCGTGCAACTTGTTGCACGAAATCATGAATGCCCGAAAGAATTAAATAACATTCCATGCGTAATTTGGTCGTGCAACAAGTTGCACGCTACGAGGGGTTAAATAATTGCCCTATATGTTGAATTTTGCTTGCCAGCCTTGTTCATTATATAGCGAGGATTTTTCTGTTCATCGCTTAAGCTATTTGTTGGCTCCATACCCCTGATGGCGCAAGCGTCCACGCTTGTGCCATTATAATCTGTTATACCCAGATAGCGCGCGTCTCCTGACGCGTGCTTATATCTAGCTAAAAATAAATAAACTGAATGAAGTTATTCATGAAAATAGTAAAAATCTGAATTAAATGAAATTGATGTTTTGGGCACGCGTCAGGAGACGCGCACCATCGATGGGATGAAGAAGGGCGTTTGTCACAGCTGAAAGGGTAGTGTGAGAGGAAGTGCGGTCAACATTGACGATGTTTTTTAATTGAAAAAACACGCTGGATGTTGACCGCACTTTTATTTTTCTTCACAAAGCAAACGTTTGCTTTTGGCTTGGCTAAGGATTAGAATTTGCCGATTTTTTTACTTTGAAAGGATACCAAAATGAGTTCTGAAAATTTTAGTTTGAAGCCCGTTCCACAACATGAACGTAAAGGTGCGGTGGCACTGACGTTTGTTATGCTGGGATTAACGTTTTTCTCTGCAAGTATGTGGACGGGCGGCACGTTGGGCACATCACTCACTTACCATGATTTCTGGTTAGCCGTGATCATCGGTAACTTAATGTTAGGGATTTACACGTCATTTCTTGGCTACATCGGTGCAAAAACCGGCTTAACAACCCATGTTTTGGCGCGTTATTCCTTCGGTGTGAAAGGCTCTTGGTTGCCATCTTTAATTTTAGGCGGCACCCAAGTGGGCTGGTTCGGTGTCGGGGTGGCTATGTTTGCCATTCCGGTGAATAAAGTTACCGGCATTGATGTGAACTATTTAATTTTAGGCTCAGGTTTATTAATGACCATCACGGTTTTCTTCGGTATCTCCGCACTGACTATTCTTTCCACCATTGCGGTGCCGGCAATTGCTGTGCTTGGTTCTTATTCGGTGTATTTGGCGGTAACGGATGCCGGTGGTTTATCCGTATTAGAAAATATCATGCCGAAAGATGACATTTCCTTACCTATGGCAATTACCTTGGTTGTGGGTTCTTTCATCAGTGCCGGTTCATTAACGGCAGACTTCGTGCGTTTCGGACGCAAAGCCAAACAAGCGATTTTAATCAGTATGATTGCGTTCTTCTTGGGCAACTCATTAATGTTCGTCTTTGGCGCCGCCGGGGCAGCGGTGACAGGGATGTCCGATATTTCTGATGTGATGGTTGCCCAAGGATTAATTCTGCCGGCGATTATTGTGCTTGGTTTAAACATTTGGACGACTAACGATAACGCGCTTTATGCCTCCGGTTTGGGTTTCGCCAACATTACGGGCTGGAGTAGCCGTCCATTATCGGTATTAAACGGTGTGATCGGTACACTTTGCGCCTTGTGGTTATACAACAACTTTGTGGGCTGGTTAACGTTTTTATCTGCCGCAATTCCACCGATTGGTGGCGTCATCATTGCCGACTATATTTTGCGTAATAAAGCCTATGCCGATTTTGAACAAGCCAGATTTGTTAGCATCAACTGGACGGCAATTATCTCTGTGGCTATCGGAATCGCGTGCGGTAAATTCTTGCCGGGCATTATTCCGTTGAATGCCGTTATTGGCGGTGCAGCGGCTTATTTTGTGTTAACGCCGTTATTCGGTAAAAAATTGGCGTTCAAATAGGAGAGATAAATGTTAGTTAAAAATATTCATATTAACGGCCGTGAAGGCTTATGGCAGATTGCCATTGAAGACGGCAAGATTGCCCGTATTCTGCCTAACGAAGAACAGATTGATTTCTCCGGTGACATTTTAGACGGCGAACAGGGTATTGTGTATCCGCCGTTTGTTGAACCGCACATTCATTTAGATGCGACACAAACCGCAGGGCAACCGAACTGGAACCAATCCGGTACCTTATTTGAAGGGATTGAGCGTTGGGCTGAGCGAAAATCTTTATTGAGCCATGAGGATGTGAAATCCCGCGCATGGAAAACTTTAAAATGGCAAATCGCAAATGGCGTGCAACATGTGCGTACCCATGTGGATGTGTCCGACCCAACGTTAACCGCACTTAAAGCCATGCTCGAAGTGAAAAAAGAAGTGGCTCCTTGGGTCGATCTTCAAATTGTGGCATTTCCACAAGAGGGGATTTTGTCGTATCCGAACGGCGAAGCCTTGTTAGATCAAGCCATGGCGATGGGCGCAGATGTGGTAGGAGGCATTCCGCACTTTGAATTCACCCGTGAATACGGCGTGGAATCTATGCACATTGCCTTCAATATTGCGCGCAAATACAACAAACAAATCGATATTCACTGTGATGAAATTGACGATGAACAATCCCGTTTTGTGGAAACGGTTGCCGCATTGGCATTGAAATATGAAATGGGCGACAAAGTGACGGCGAGCCATACCACCGCAATGCATTCGTACAATAACGCCTATGCCTCTCGTCTTTTCCGTTTGTTGAAATTATCCAAAATTCACTTTGTGGCCAATCCGCTCGTCAACATTCATTTGCAAGGTCGATTCGATACTTATCCAAAACGCCGTGGCGTGACGCGCGTCAAAGAAATGCTGAAAAACAAGATCAACGTGTGTTTCGGCCATGATGACGTATTTGACCCATGGTATCCGTTAGGAACGGCGAATATGTTACAGGTGTTACACATGGGGTTACACGTTTGCCAACTCATGGGCTACGGACAAATTAACGACGGTTTAAAATTAGTGACTGAAAACAGTGCAAAAGCGCTAGGGTTACAAGGTTATGGCGTGGAAGAGGGGAATGCCGCTAACTTTATCATTTTACCGGCAGAGAATGGGTTTGATGCGGTACGTCGTCAAGTGCCGACACGTTATTCTATCCGAAACGGCAAGGTCATTGCAGAAACCAAATTAGCTGAAACGACCATTCATTTAAACGATAACGAACGCGTCACCTATCGTTAATCTGTCCTTTTTAAGGATAAGTGCGGTCAATATCCGATGTGTTTTTTCCGTTGAAAAACATCGTCAATATTGACCGCACTTTTTTGTTTTTGCAAACCTCTCTTTCAGTATTTGTCACAGGCTGCGTTCCTCACTATAATTTCCGCTTTTAAAACCAAACCGGTAAATAATTTTATGCAATTAGAACCTGATTTCTGGCGACACAAAAACCTGCTTGATATGAATGATGCCGAATGGGAGGCATTATGTGATGGTTGCGGCAAGTGTTGTTATCGTAAATATATTGATGGCGAAGGGAAATATGAGCGTTTGTATTACACCCGTATCGCGTGCAATTTATTGGATTTAGAAACAGGAAAGTGCGGTAATTATTTGAAACGTTTTGAATTGGAAGAGGATTGTACCAAACTGACCAAAGATAATTTACCTGAATTCAGCTGGCTTCCCGCGACTTGTGCCTATCGTTTGCTTTATGAAGGTAAACCGTTGCCGTCATGGCACCCGTTAATCAGTGGCGATCCTGAGAGTGTGAGAAAAGCCGATATCTTAATTCGACACGGCATTCATGAACGTGATGTGATTGATTGGTTTGACTTTATTTTAGATGAGGATAATGAGGTGTAAGAGATGCCGTATATAGACAATAAACCCGTCGCAGTTTTTCTGATCTTTTGCTAGAATCAGCGGGAAAAACACCTTTCTTATAACCTTGTTTTTCATCGTTTTTTATTTTGTCTCTGATTGGAAATTACAATGGAAAATCAATCTTTTCTACAACAATTCTTTAAATTAAAAGAAAAAGGAACCTCCTCCAAAACGGAAATTATTGCCGGAATCACCACGTTTTTCACCATGGTGTATATCGTTTTCGTGAACCCGTCTGTGCTGGGTGACGCGGGCATGGATAAGCAAGTTGTCTTTGTGACTACGTGTTTAATCGCAGGCTTCGGTACGATTGCCATGGGGTTATTCAGTAACTTGCCTATCGCGTTAGCGCCGGCAATGGGCTTGAATGCCTTCTTTGCTTATGTAGTGGTCGGTAAACTTGGCTATTCTTGGCAAGTGGGCATGGGCACTATTTTCTGGGGCTCTGTGGGCTTATTGCTATTAACCATTTTCCAAATTCGTTATTGGCTGATGGCATCTATTCCGCTCAGTTTGCGGGTCGGCATTGGTGCCGGTATCGGTTTCTTTATCGCTTTAATTGGCTTTAAAAATATGGGGCTGGTGGTTGCGAATCCTGCAACCTTAGTTGCTTTAGGCGATCTACACAGTCCGCAAGTGTTATTGGGCATCCTTGGCTTCTTTATTATCGTGGTATTGGCAGCACGCAATATTTATTCCGGCGTGTTAATTTCTATCGCAACGGTGACCGCACTTGCATTGTATTTTGACGAAAGCGTGATGTTCCATGGCGTGGTTTCCATGCCGCCGGCATTAACGCAAGTGGTTGGTCAAGTAGATATCGCCGGTGCTTTGGATACGGCACTTATTGGTATTATCTTCTCTTTCTTATTAGTAAACTTATTTGACTCTTCCGGCACCTTGCTCGGTGTCACAGACAAAGCCGGGTTCAGCGATGAAAAAGGGCGTTTCCCGAAAATGAAACAAGCCTTATATGTTGATAGTGCGAGCGCCGTTATCGGATCTTATATCGGTACTTCTGCGATCAGTACTTACATTGAAAGTGGTGCAGGTGTGTCTGTCGGTGGGCGTACCGGTATGACGGCGGTTGTTGTCGGGTTATTGTTTTTACTGACGATTTTCTTCTCGCCATTGGCCGGTATGGTGCCAGCTTATGCCACCGCGGGTGCATTGGTTTATGTGGGTATTTTGATGGCATCCAGCTTAATTAAAGTACAATGGGACGACTTAACAGAAGCGACCCCAGCCTTTGTTACTGCGGCGATGATGCCATTTACATACTCCATCACAGAAGGAATCGCTTTTGGCTTCATCAGCTATTGTGTGATGAAACTCGGAACAGGGCGTTGGCGCGAAGTGAATGCACCGGTTTGGGTGGTTTCTTTATTATTCTTAATTAAATTTATCTGGATAGGTTAATGATGATGCAAAAACTTCTTTTTATTTTAAATGAATCGCCATACGGCACAGAAAAAAGCTTCAACGCATTACGTTTAGCCGTGAATTTACAGGAAGAACATGGCAAGGAAGTCGAAATTAAAGTGTTCTGTTTTGGTGATTCCGTGTTAAGCGGCATTGCCGGGCAACATCCGAATGAAGGGGCTAACGTACAACAAGTGATGGAAATCTTGATAGCGCAAGGTGCTGAAGTCAAACTCTGTACAAGCTGCACTAAAGCGCGTGGTTTATCCGAGATAAAGCTAATTGATGGCGTGACTCGCGGTACCTTAGATGATGTTTCCAAATGGACGTTATGGGCAGATAAAGTCGTTAATTTCTAACGAGGCTATTGGGCGGATTAAGTTCCGCCCTTATTTTATTCAAAATTTTTCATTCGCTTAATCTTCACCATGCAACAACTCAATCCGATCTCCATTCCATTAAATGCGGTTAGCTTAATTGAAGCCTCTGCCGGTACAGGCAAAACCTACACCATGGGTTCCCTTTATTTACGTTTGTTACTGCAAGCGGGAGAAAATGCCTTTCCCTATGCGTTGAATGTCGAGCAAATTTTGGTGGTGACCTTCACTGAAATGGCGACAGAGGAGCTGAAGCGCAAAATTCGTGAACGTATTTACGATGCAAAACAAAAATTGACGGCTTATCAGCAGACACAGGATTCGGCAGTCTTTGGACAAGATGATTTTTTACGCGAATTGGTTGCGACAATCAGTGATTTACCGCTTGCCATTCAACGTCTGACCTTGGCGGAGCAAAACATGGATTTGGCGGCGATCTATACCATTCATGGTTTCTGCCGTCGAATGCTGATGCAATACGCATTCAATTCCGGGATTCATTTCAACTTAGAATTAAGTGGCGAAGAAGATGAGCTGTTGTTGCGCTTAGCGCAAAAAATTTGGCGTGACCATTTTTATTCACAGCCTTATGCGGTTGTAGAATTTATTCAAAAAAATTTGGTTTCACCAAGCAATATTGTTAAAAAAATCAAAAAATTTGCCGGGACAGAATTAAAACTCCCGGAAAAACGACCGCACTTTTTTGAGGGCTCTTTCGAGGAATTTCTTTCAAAACTTACTGATTACTCGCAAGCATTAATCGCTCAAACTCAGGAATTAAAGCAAAAATGGCTAGAAAACGAGGTGGAAATTACGGAGTTGATTGAAACAGAAACCAACTCCAAATATAAGAATGCGAAAGAACAAAAATTAAACCGCCGCATTTTCAACGCAGACAAACGCCCGAAATGGCTTGCCGCCATGAAGTATTGGGCAGAAAACGAAAAAGCAGATTTTCCGGATTGTTTTTACCGCTTCGGGCAAATGGCAATAGATGAACAGAAAGGCGAGGAAGCGCAGGAAGCGTTGACTCATCCGCTTTTTATAAAAATTGATGAGTTGTTAACTTTTTATGAGCAACAAACTTTACTGTCTCAAGCGCTTTGGTTTCATTATTTAGAAACGCTGAATGGGCAGTTAGCCGAATACAAACTCAACCACAGCGAAAAAAGTTTTCATGATTTATTGCGCTTGTTAAAAGACGCCTTGCACCACCCGAATAATACTGAATTTGCGCAGATGATTCGTTATCAATTCCCGTTTGCCATGATTGATGAATTTCAGGATACGGACGCGGTACAGTATCAGATCTTTTCTAAGGTGTATGTAGAACCACTACGATTAGAGCACGCGTCGGATAATGGCTTTATTATGATCGGCGACCCAAAGCAGGCGATTTATAAATTCCGTGGCGCAGACATTTTTACTTACTTTAAAGCGGTTGATGAAGCACAGCACCGTTTCAATCTAGGAAAAAATTACCGCTCTCACCAAGATGTTGTGCAATGTGTCAATCACTTGTTTGATTTTCACGAACCGCCTCCGTTTTTATATAAAAAGATTCCATTCTTGCCGGTCGCAGCCAAAGACGAACATCCAAAATTTTGGTTAAACGGTGAAGTAGAACCTGCCGTACGGTTTTATGTGGATGAAGCCTCCGTAAAAGAGAATATGGCGAAAGCCTGTGCCATTTCTATTCAACATTGGTTGCAAAGTGCGGTGGAAAATACCGCCGATTTTCGTTCCGATGAAAAAGGCGTCGAAAAAACCTTAAAACCGGAAAGTATTGCCGTATTGGTTCGTAGTCGCAAAGAAGCTGATTTGGTGAAAAACGAATTACGTCGTCTTGGCATTGCTTCCGTGTTTTTGTCAGAAAATAGCAATGTGTTTGATAGTAAAGCGGCAAAGGATCTGTTGTTGATTTTACGGGCCTGTCTTAATCCGTTTTCCGAACGCAATATTTTAAATGCCGTTGCGACGGCAATTTTTGCGCAAACGGCAGCAGATATTCAGAGTATTCGTTTAGACGAAAACCGGTGGGAATATTGGGTAGAAAAATTTATTCATTATCAAAAAACGTGGCAAAAACAAGGTGTATTAGTGATGTTGCACCAGTTATTCCTACAAGAAAAAATCACTGAAAAATTGTATCCCACTGTGGATGGTAAACGCCTAGTGACGGATTTGTTGCATTTAGCGGAGTTATTGCAAGAAGCAGCAACGTTGAACGAAAGTGAAGCGGCATTGTTACGTTGGTTTGAAAAGCAAATTCAAGGGGAAGATCGACAAAATGAACAACAAGTGCGGTTGGAAAGCGAATTGCAGTTGGTCAAAATTGTCACGATTCATAAATCCAAAGGGTTGGAGTACGATTTAGTTTGGTTGCCGTTTATTGGTTATGCCTCCAAATTTAGGCCTGAACACATTTCTACTTATTATGACCAAGAGCGGAAGGCGGTACTGTGGGATATTGATGGTTCCCATGAGAAGGATATAAAGCAAGAGGATTTTGCCGAACAACTTCGTTTACTCTATGTGGCGCTGACCCGAGCGAAATATCAGTTGAATATCGGTGTGCCGAAAACCTTTGAGGAAAAGTGGAGTGCTTTGTTATATCTACTCACTCAAGGGGAAATTCAAACGAATGAGAAACCGACAGCCTACGATAGCTTATCGTTATTGGAAAAGTTGGTTCATGATGCCCCAGAGGGAAGTATTCAGATTTCTGAAACCACGGCATTAAAAGCGCTAGATGCACCAATGCACTCGGAGACTCCAGCGCCATTAAACGCGGCAACATTTACCGGTCATATTGAACAAAACTGGACGGTGACGAGTTTCAGCGCCATTGAGGCAATTCATCAAAATAAAAAATACTATAAAGAACAACTGGCGGCAGAAAGTGCGGTCGCTTTTGAATCTGTTTTTGATGGTGGCAAAGATTACGATTTTAACGAACAAGCAACAGAAACCATACTTGAAAGCGCTAGTCATGAATCTGCCTATCCTTTCGGTTATTCGCCTTTCGATTTCCCACACGGGATTAAAATCGGTACAGCGTTGCACCGTTTCTTGGAAAAATATGATTTTAGTCAGCCGTTAAATGAAGACAAAGTGCAAAAACTCTGCCAATGGGTACAGTTAGAGGAAACCTGGTTGCCATCTTTACAACAATGGATGAACGCCATTTTAGATACGCCGTTAAGTGCGGATGATCCAACGTTGAAGCTGAATAATTTATCTCGCCAGCAATGTGTGAAAGAAATGCAGTTTTATTTGAAACTCAATCGGGTATTTGATGTGTCGGCATTTAATCGCGCGTTGCAAAAACATCACCGTTTGCCATCGGAAGCGCTGCAATTTGATGCCATTAAAGGCATGTTACGCGGTTTTATGGATTTGGTTTTCTGCCACAACGGGAAATATTATTTGGTGGATTACAAATCGAATTTTCTTGGTGTCGAGCCGCAAAACTATGTTGGCGAAAGCCTTGAGCAAGCCATGCTGGCAAACCATTACGACTGGCAATATTTATTTTACACATTGGCATTACATCGTTATTTGCAACAACGTGACGCAAACTATCATTACGAAACCCATTTTGGCGGCGTGTTTTATTGTTTCTTACGTGGCATGAACGGGGAAAATCAGGATGGTGTGTTTTTTGATAAACCGGATTATGCGTTAATTCAAGCCTTGGAGAATTTGTTCTGATGTTAACTTTATTATCTCAACTCAAAGAAAAAGGCATTATTAACGCCGCCGACTATTATTTTGCCGAGTTTATTCACCGTAAACAGCAACCGTTTAATTATGCGCCCTCTGTGCAAAACTTGGCGGTGCTGATGGCGGCATTGTGTAATTTCAATTATCGCCAAGGCAACACTTGTCTTTTGTTGAACCAAGCCACTGAACAGGATTTATTCGGTTTACAGGATTATTTCAACGAACGTATTTATTTAACGGAAATTCAGCAAAAAATTGATTATGTGCCGATCTCACAATGGCAATCTACGTTGCAAAAGGCACAACACATCGCCTTTACTGATTCGCCATTACAGCAAATTGCGCCTTTGGTGTTGCAGTTTAATTGCTTGTATTTTTATCGCGTGTGGCAAGACGAATTTCGAATTGCCGATTACTTCAAAAGTGCGGTCTGTTTTGAGCCCGTTTTTTCAACCGAGCAACTCTCACAAATTGCCTCGATTCTCGATCGCTATTTTCAGGAAGAACAGGGGATTGATTGGCAAAAAATCGCCGTGGCCATGGCGCTGCGTCAGCGTTTTTGTTTAATTACCGGTGGACCGGGAACGGGGAAAACAACGACCGTAACGAAGTTGCTTTTAACCTTGCAAGAACTGCATCAAAACGATTTGCGCATTAAATTGGTTGCGCCAACAGGTAAAGCGGCAGCGCGTTTAACGGAATCCATTGTGGATGCTGTGGAACGTTTAAAACTAACATTTGCACAGGATCCAAATCAGCGGGAAATCATCGAGAATCTGACGATTCCGATGAGCGCAGAAACGATCCATCGTTTGCTTGGTGTGCGCTTTTTCAGTGAAGAAACCCGTTATCACGCCGATAATCCATTGCCGTTGGATGTGTTGGTGGTGGATGAGGCATCCATGATCGATCTCACCTTAATGGCAAAATTGCTTAATGCCCTCAAACCGGACACCAAACTGATTTTGTTGGGCGATAAAGATCAACTTGCTTCCGTAGAAGCCGGTGCTATTTTGGGCGAATTAGGGTGTTTTGTGAATGCGACAAAACCGACATACAGCTCGTCAATGGCGCAATATTTACAGGCAACAACAGGGATGACATTGCCATCAGAAGATAAGATAAACGCCATTAGCGACAGTATTTGTTATTTACAAGTCAGTCGCCGTTTTGGGGCGAATCCGGAAGTGGGTGAGTTGGCAACGACTGTGAATTTAGGTAATGCGGCCAAGAGTTGGCAGTTATTGCAACAATATCAACAACATCAAGATAAGCATTGTGGTGTGTACTTAACGGATTTTGCGCATTATTTGAGTAATAAAGACGATGTGCAACAGCGCAAAGCCTGTGTGAAATTGATTGTTGATCGTGCTGCGCAAGAATATGCGCGCTATTTGCAACAGATTCCGTCAGAGGGCGTTCTTCATGAAGATCAAGTGCGGTCAATTTTTGCCGCGTTTAACCGCATCCGCTTTTTAACCGCATTACGCGTAGGCGAGTTTGGTGTCGAGCAGTTAAACCTCGCTATCGCAGAAAAATTGCGTCAAAAACGTTTGTTACAATTTCATCAGGAACGGGAATGGTATATCGGCAAGCCGATTATGGTGACGCAAAATGACAGCAGTGTCGGCTTGTATAACGGCGACATCGGCATTTATTTAGGCCATGGGCGAGTGTGGTTTGAACAAGGGCAAAATAGCTACAAAAAAGTGCTGGCAAGCCGTATGCCGAATCATGAGACTGCCTTTGTCATGACCGTGCATAAATCTCAAGGTTCCGAATTTCCACATACGTTCCTGATTTTACCGTTAGAAAATAGCCCGGTCTTATCCAAAGAGCTGGTTTATACCGGCATTACGCGCACTAAAGATTTCCTCACGGTGTTTGCATTGCAGAGCGTGTGGGAAAGTGCGGTGAAAAATCCGGTGCAACGACAAAGCGGATTAGGGCAGTTATTAGAAGAATAAAGGAAAATACATGACAAAATGGGATGAGCGTTATCAAACAGAAGAATACATTTTCGGCACGGAGCCCAATGAGTTTATCGCCAGAATTCAGCCTTACTTGCCAACCTCGGGAAGAGCCTTAGATCTTGCCACGGGAGAAGGGCGTAATGGCATCTTTTTAGCCCGTCACGGATTAGAAACGGAAGGCGTGGATTTGTCTCAAGTGGGCCTACGAAAAGCGCAAGCGTTAGCGCATCGTTATCAGGTGCCATTCACAACGAGATTGGCGAATATTGCCGAAATGGCGATGCCAACAGCGCATTATGCGGTGATTACGTCCGTCTTTTGTCATTTTATGGAACCGGAACGGACTCAAATCATGCAACGTATTGTGAATGCCTTGCAACCGGGCGGCTTGTTTGCCGGTGTGTTTTATCATCCCGATCAACTTCATTATGGCACCGGTGGGCCGAGTCACGTTGAAATGCTCGGCACCTTAGCGGAGATGCAACAAGCATTATTGGGGCTGGAATGGCTATTGGCAGAGCATGATGTGCGAGAAATGAATGAAGGTCGTCGTCATGTCGGCACCAGTTCTGTGATTTGCCTGTTAGGACGCAAACCCTAGATTTTTTATTTGACAGTGACGAATAAAAAGACAAAGTGCGGTCAATATTTATCGTATTTTCCCTGCAAAACCGTTAGCTTTTCGGTGAAATTTTCTGTATAATCGCCCGACCCTGTGAATGTTGCGGATTCCCACCGCACATTATTTTGTCGAGATCGCACTCGAAGGGGTGAAGATTAAGATAACTGGTTGTGCTTTTTTAAGCACTGGGTATTAATATTATTATATTGGTAATTAATTAATGAAAACTTTTGTAGCAAAACCAGAAACGGTTAAACGCGACTGGTATGTAGTAGATGCGACAGGTAAAACTTTAGGTCGTTTGGCGACTGAATTAGCGCGTCGTCTTCGTGGTAAACATAAAGCTGAATATACTCCGCACGTTGACACAGGTGATTACATCATCGTTATCAACGCGGACAAAGTTGCTGTAACCGGTAACAAAGATAGCGATAAAATTTACTACTGGCACACAGGCTATGTAGGTGGTATCAAACAAGCGACTTTCAAAGAAATGATCGCACGCCGTCCTGAAGCAGTGATTGAAATTGCGGTTAAAGGTATGTTGCCAAAAGGTCCATTAGGCCGTGCAATGTTCCGTAAATTAAAAGTGTACGCAGGTGCTGAACACCAACACGCTGCACAACAACCACAAGTCTTAGATATTTAATCACGAGGTTTTAGGATATGGCAGAGAATCAAAACTACGGCACAGGTCGCCGCAAAAGCTCTTCAGCTCGTGTATTTATCAAACCGGGCAATGGTAAGATCACCATCAACCAACGTGAATTAGACGTTTATTTCGGTCGCGAAACTGCTCGCATGGTAGTTCGTCAACCGTTAGAATTGGTTGAATTAACTGATAAATTAGACCTATACATCACTGTTAAAGGTGGTGGTATTTCCGGTCAAGCGGGTGCAATCCGTCATGGTATTACCCGTGCATTGATGGAATACGATGAAACCTTACGCCCAGCACTTCGTGCAGCAGGCTTCGTTACTCGTGACGCACGTCGCGTTGAACGTAAAAAAGTGGGTTTACACAAAGCACGTCGTCGTCCACAATACTCGAAACGTTAATTTTTATACGTTTTTCCAAAAAGCAGAGAGCAATCTCTGCTTTTTTTATGTGTGAAATTCACCAAAAGTGCGGTGGGTTTTTAGAATGTTTTTGAGATCCGCCAAGCCTTGTTATAATGCTCGCCGTTTTAAGTAAAATCAGAGTAGAATATGAAAATTGCATTAGGTGTGGAATACGACGGAAGACATTATTTCGGTTGGCAGAAACAAGACAAAGTTGCCAGCGTACAGGCTGAACTGGAGCGGACGATTTCCACCGTTGCCAATGAAGATATCAGTATTTTCTGCGCTGGCCGTACGGATTCCGGTGTACATGCCACAGGGCAGGTGATTCACTTTGAAACGACTGCCAATCGCCCTGAGAAAGCCTGGAGTTTTGGTGTCAACGCCAATTTGCCTGATGATATTGCCGTGCGATGGGCGAAAGTGGTTGATGATGATTTTCATGCCCGTTTTAGTGCCACCGCCCGCCGTTATCGTTACATTTTATATTGTAATAAATTGCGTTCAGCTATTTTGCCGCAAGGCGTGACCCATTGCCATTTGGAACTCGATCATCAATTAATGCATCAGGCTGGGCAAGCGTTGCTCGGTGAAAATGATTTCAGTTCTTTCCGCGCTGCACAATGCCAATCCAACACGCCATGGCGCAATGTGCACCATTTAAACGTGAGCCGTCTGGGGCAATATATCGTTGTGGATATTCAAGCAAACGCCTTTGTTCATCACATGGTGCGTAACATTGTGGGGAGCTTAATTGAAGTAGGTTGCGGCAATCAACCGGTGGAATGGTTAGCTTGGTTGTTAGTGCAAAAAGATCGTACTCTTGCTGCACCGACAGCGAAACCGGAGGGATTATATTTGGTTAACGTGCTTTATCCCGACCGATTTGCATTGCCGAAAATGCCGATGGGGCCATTATTTCTCGCAGATTAATTTAAAAATACTGAAAAAAGTGACCGCACTTTAGGTTGAGAAAATAAAGTGCGGTCATTTTTTTATAAGAATTTTAGGTGGCTATAAAACTCAATGGGGTTTTACCACCAACCTAATAGTTTCATCCATAAGCCACCGACACCAAACCAGATAATAAGGGATACGATGGAGTCCTTTCTCAAGGAATATAATATGCCTGTTGAACTAAAAAGCACAATAATGATGTGGAAATTAATGTCTTTTATTTTGAGAGCTAAGTTGGCGTAAAATGATGTTATCAAAGTAATAAGAGGAACATGGAATGGCTGAGCTAACCCAACAAGTTTTCGAGTATGTCTTCACCCAATATGGCACTCAGCCGGAATATTTGTGGAAGACCCATCCAGATTATGCGGTGTTGCGTCATGGCGATAATCGCAAATGGTATGCCATTGTGATGAATGTCGAAAAATCGTCATTGGGGCTAAAGGGCACAGGAAAATTGCCGGTAATGAACGTGAAATGTTCCCCTGAAATGCTGAGCCTATTTTTGCCGCAAGCAGGTTTTCTACCAGCCTATCACATGAACAAAAATCACTGGTTGACGGTGTTGCTAGATGGCTCTGTAGATAAAGACACTGTATTGTTTTTATTAAATGCCAGTTTTGATCTCACCGCTACCCGACAGGTGAAAAAACAGCTGGGGATTGCCCGTTATACGGAATGGATCGTACCGGCCAACCCGAAATATTACGATGTGGAGAAAGACTTGCGCGAAGGCGGAGAAATTTACTGGAAGCAGAGTAATAATATTGCGGTAGATGATATTGTATATATGTACGTCACTGAACCTACAGGGGCTATTCGCTATAAATGTGTGGTGTTGGAGGTAAACATTCCTTATCACCAAAAACGAACGGATGATTTACAGGTGAAACGGGTGATGAAAATTCGTTGTCTGAAAGAATACGATAAGCGTCTTATTCCCCGCGCGAAAATGGCGCAATTCGGTGTCAGTGCCGTACGTGGGCCTCGGCATATACCGTATGTATTAAAACAGGAAATTGAGCTGTTGTGCGAAGAGTCCTGCGAAAAGTAAAAACATATGAAAAATAAACCGCACTTTGAAGGATAAAATCAAAGTGCGGTTTGTTTTTAGGCTGAAAGTGAAAAGATTAATACATGCCTTCGCGTTCTTCACGAGTGCTGATAAAGATATTTTTCACCTGTGTATAAGCGGCAAGCATCATTTTATGGGTTTCACGACCGATACCGGAGGTTTTATAACCACCGAACGGTGCGCCGGCCGGTAAACGGTTATAGCAGTTCACCCAAACACGACCGGTTTCAAGTGCGCGTGCAACCCGTAGCGCACGGTTAATGTTATACGTCCACACCGCTCCGCCCAGGCCATAATCGCTGTCATTTGCCATTTGGATCACATCTGCTTCATCTTTAAACTTGATCACCACGGCGACAGGCCCGAAAATTTCTTCTTGTGCCACGCGTTTTTTGTTGTCCTGCGCCAAAATTAAAGTCGGTTGGAAAAATTCGCCGCGAGCCAATGCAGGATCGGTTGATTTGCCCCCACCAAGGATGATTTGGCAACCTTCTTCTTTGGCAATATCCACGTATTTACTGATCACTTTAATCTGATTTCCGTTGACTTGTGCACCCATTTGCGTGTCATCTTCCCAAGGCAAGCCAACTTTAACTTTCTTAAATTCTTCTTTTAATGCCGTGATGAATTTATCGTAAATGCTTTCTTGTACGAAGATCCGTGAACCGGCACAACACACTTGCCCTTGGTTGAAGAGAATCCCTTTTTGTGCGCCTTCCAATGCTTTATCAAATGGCATATCGTCAAAGAAAATATTGGCGGATTTGCCACCTAATTCCAAGGTGGATGGAATCAACATTTCAGCGGCAGCCATACCAATTTTTCGACCGATTTCGGTGGAACCGGTGAATGCCAGTTTGCTGAATCCAGGATGACGCAGCATATATTCGCCGGATTTGGAACCCTTGCCGGTAATGACATTAAAAACGCCTTTCGGCAACAAATGATTAATCTTTTGCGCCAAGGAAAGCAGACTCAATGATGTAGAGGATGACGGGTGAATCACAACGGTACAACCTGCCGCCAATGCCGGCGCAATTTTCCATGCAGCCATTAAGAACGGGAAGTTCCACGGAATAATTTGACCAACAACGCCAATCGGCTCGCGTAAAATCAATGACAAGTCTTCGTTATCCAGTTGATTTGCGACGCCTTCTTCGGAACGAATTACACTGGCAAAATAACGGAAATGATCGGATGCCAACGGAATATCGGCAGCGCGCGTTTCGCGAATCGGCTTACCGTTATCCAGCGTTTCTTGCAAGGCAAATAACTCGGTATTTTCGTCAATAATGTCTGCGATTTTATTTAAAATCGTGGCACGTTCTGTCGCACTGGTATTTTTCCAGGTTTTAAAGGCTTCTTTGGCGGCATTTACGGCAGCATCCACATCCGCATCGGTGGCGTCAATAAAAGTGGCTAATGCTTCACCGTTTGCCGGATTATGGGCTGTTAAGGTGTTGCCTTCTGAGCCATCCGTCCATTCGCCATTGATCAATAAACCGTAGTGTTTGTCAAAGACATTAAGATCTTTTGCCATCTGTTTTCTCCTTTTTTCTACATTGTGAATCAAAGTGATACCTGATTTTTTATCGTCAGGTCTTTAACATTTGTCCGTAAAAGAGGACTGTTGTTCAATTTGAACACAAGACAAGACTTGAAACTGCGAGATAGATCACATTTTGGTGGTGATGAGGAAAGGTAAGAAAAATTGATTTGATAGATGGACAAAGTGGACTAAAGAGAAAACTCTTTGAAAAGAGACCGCACTTTGAAGGCGAAAATCAAAGTGCGGTCATTTTTTCTATTTTATTTTGGGTAACTTCCTTTAGAAATTACGTTCGACAGACACAAACCACTCTCCGCTGGTGCGTGAATAAAATTCCGGGATATTACTGTCAATTTTGCGGTAACGATAATTTAACTTAGGAATAAAGCCTTTCCATTGCAGTTTGTTATGCCATAGGGTGGCGTTAAAATCATATTCCTTGTCTTGTCGTTTTTTCGTTGGAAAATAGAAGTTTTTTGCCCGAAAGTCACGTTTAACATACCGAATGCTTAAGCGTGTCGCGAAATCCTTGATTTGCCAGACGGTGCCGAGATTGACACCTCGACGAAGTGAGGACTCTGCTTTGTCTTTGCTGCGATCTAGGCTGCCTTCCACACCGCCGAAAAGTAACCAATTCGGTTTTGCTTGATAACTTAATGAGAGCGTTGCACCGTTAATATAGCCGTTATGACGGCGTGCAACATTGGCATCCGCATAGCGTTTTTGCGTGTGGGAAAGCGTGCCGGAGAACGACCAAAGTGCGGTCAATTCACGGCGTAAATCTGCAGTGATGCCATAATTTTGGCTATAACGTGGCGCACCCAACCAATTTTGCTCAAAAAACGGCGTCAATCCTAAAGATTGTAAGGCGGAACGATGGCGATAGCCCAATGCAGCGTAAAGTGATTTTTCGCTATAATCTTGATTATCCCAGTAATGCACACCACCAAAACGGCTGTTTACCGTCATAAAATGATTACCGGAGACATTGATTTCACGACTTAACCCCAGCCCATAACGAAAACCATGCGCTTTTTGTGGTAAAGAGTCTTTGTCTTTTTTAAAGCGCAATTTACCTAACAAAATATCTTGTTGGGATGAGGCGTTATTCACATTGTCGGTTTGGGTATATTGCCATTCGACATCCGCTTTCCAGCCTTGGCGTTCTTTCATTGCCTCCAAGTAACGCTGAGTAAATTGTTGCATGGCTGGGGATAATGACGGTTTAGCTCGCTCAAGTTCTGCTTTAGCTTGGCGATATTGTTTATTTTCAAACAGCATTACGCCTAAATCGAAACGTGGATAAGCCAGTTCCGGTTTGTCTTGAAGGATTTTTTGATAAAGCGCAATTGCACCGTTGTAGTCACGCGCTGCCCGCAACATTGCGCCTAGGGCATAACGATATAGCGTGACATCGTGCTGAGGTTGCGATTGATAAAGCGGCAACGTTTGTTTCAATATTCCCCATTGTTGTTTTACCACACTATAGTTGATCAGTTTTTCCAGTTTAGTTTGGGCGCTGTCATCTTGATTGAATGTCACTGGCGCTGAAAGTGCGGTGTCTTTGGGTTGCGTTTTTAATTGCGGTTCTTCATTCTTGGGAATGTTGTTATTTTCAAAGAAAATGGGTTGTGGCACGCGAAGTGTTTCAGCTTGAGTGGCTAAAGGAAGAAAGATTAAAAAGTAGAGGTGTTTTTTCATTGTGATTGTGTCAGAAAATGCCGTTTAAACTGAAGTTTAAACGGCATTTTTACATTAAAGGAAAAGTTTATTTTTGGATTTCGCCACGTGTACCGCCGAAGCCGACTGTATCTTTTCCATCAAAGGAGACTTTACCGCTAATTTCTTCCGCATTCTTACCGAAGAAATCTAATGAGTAAGAACCTGATTTATAGCTTTGTGTTGCGGTAGATGAAATACCTGCTCCAGAAATAGAGCCTTGTGCTAGTGCAATATCGTTTCCTAAGCCTGTAATACTGCCTGAACCTGTTTTATCTGCGAAGTTTACCTCGTAAGATAAGTTCCCTTCTTTTGGTGAATCTACAAAACCGTATTTATCTCTAATTTCACCGAACCATTCTTCAGTACCTACTTTTTTATACTCTTGTGCTAAAGTGCCATTAAAGGCTTTACCAGTATATGTTGCAGTACCTTCAGTTGGAATTGCGGAAATTTCTGTTTTTAATCCTTTTACATTAATATCAGTAACTCGATTATCTGAGAAGATATAGCCTGTGTTATTATTGTAAGATACTTGTCCATCATAATCGCCAATAATGGCAGAATATTTTTGGTTATAAACCATATTACGAGAAATATCCTCGTTTGTTAGTCTATTGGTAATGCTTTTAACACCACTGCCATCTCTATGTGTAATACTTCCTTCAGGATATGAATGAGAAGAAATACCTTTTAGTTGATCAATTTCTCGCTGTAATTTTTCTGCTTTATCTTGCTCAACAGCATTATTTAAAGCTGATTGCCACTCTGATTTATCAGTATTTAAATTCGATCCTGCAAATTTTTGAGCTTTATCATCATCTAAACCTGCCTGTTTAGCTAAAGCGGTCAATTCTTCTGTTAATTTAGCAATTCTTGCTTCTTCAGCCTTACGAGCCTCTTCGGCTTTGCGTGCTTCTTCTGCTTTACGAGCTTCTTCCGCTTTACGTGCTTCTTCCGCTTTGCGTGCTTCTTCTGCTTTACGTGCTTCTTCTGCTTTACGTGCTTCTTCAGCTTGACGAGTTTCTTCAGCTTTGCGTACTTCTTCAGCTTTACGAGCTTCTTCAGCTTTGCGTGCTTCTTCGGCTTGACGAGCTTCTTCGGCTTTACGAGCTTCTTCAGCTTTGCGTGCTTCTTCAGCTTTGCGTGCTTCTTCGGCTTGACGCGTTTCTTCAGCTTTACGAGCTTCTTCAGCTTTGCGTGCTTCTTCGTCTTTACGAGCTTTTTCAGCTTTACGTGTTTCTTCCGCTTTTTTTGCGTTTGCTACTTGTTGTTGGGTTTGTTCATTTTTAGCAGTCGGTTTGTTATCAACTGTGTTAGAACCGCCACTACTGCTTCCACAGGCAGTAAGGGAAAATAAAATTGCTGCTGCAATGGTTGTATTTTTAAAGTTCATGTGAGACCTCTGTAAATAAATGTAGGATTAAAAGGTAAAAGAATTATAATTTTGCGCTAATTTGTGTACAATTAACCAACAATTACAGAAGGTTACCGAATTGCGGTAGTTATTTACCTTGCGAGAGTAGGATATGAAAATTAATGAAAAAATTCGTCAATTACGTGAACAACATCAATTATCCCAAGAAAATATGGCGGATAAATTAGGCATGTCGGTGACCGGTTATGCCAAAATTGAACGAGGTGAGGTGCGTTCAAATCTGCCACGTTTGGAGCAAATTTCTGAAGTGTTTGATATGGATATTTGCGAATTGCTTTCTTATGGGGAAAATGAAAAAGTTTATTTTAATAATTCAGTCACAGAATCAACAAATTCAAATAATTCAAATAATTTCTTATTCGCTGTTGGTAATGATAATTTAGAAAAAGCCATTCAACAATTGCAATTAATTATTTCTCATAAAGACGAGCTATTGGCACAAAAAGATAAAATTATTCTAGGCTTAGAGCGGGAAATCGCTTTGCTGAGAAATATGCACAAAGCATAGTAACGAGCTGACAGTAACAAGAAAAAACCGCTAAAAAAAGACCGCACTTTGAGCAAGATATTCAAAAGTGCGGTGCGTTTTCAAAATGGATTGACTATTGTCTTGCCAATCTTACATTTTGTGGCAGTGGCTCAAAGTTGGAGCGATAAGGGTTAATGTCTAAACCGCCACGGCGGGTATAACGGGCGTAAACGGTGAGTTTTTCCGGTTTAGCGTATTGCATAAGGTCGCAGAAAATACGCTCGACACATTGCTCGTGGAATTCGTTATGTTGACGGAAAGAAATGATGTAGCGCAATAGTTGTTCGCGGTTAATTTGCTTGCCGACATAATGAATTTGCAGGCTACCCCAGTCCGGTTGTTGCGTGATGAGGCAGTTAGATTTGAGCAAGTGGCTGACTAACGTTTCTTCGACCAAATGCTCACCGGTGCAATGATTCAGTAAGGCGGCATTAAAAGCATAATCTCGCACTTCAATGTCCTGCGCATCAATGCAATCACCCGACAAGGCGACAATCGGTTGCGCGGTGTAATCCGCCAGCGAATTTAACCGCACGTTGACTTCGCCTTGGGCACAATCTTGCAGATCACACTGTAACGTTTGTTGGACGTCGGCAAAATCGGCGAATGTTGTTTGATTAAAGCTGTTTAAATAGAGTTTAAAACTTTTGGATTCGATCAAATTTTTACTGCGAAAATCGATACTGACATCCGCAATCGCCACTTGCGGCACGCCTTTCGGGTTGAGCCATGAAATTTCGTATGCCGTCCAAATATCCGCACCAATCGTAAAAGGTTGCGTGGCGGTGATGTTGAGTTGATCGCGATTTAATCGGCGTGGAACCGGTTGTAATAAAGTGCGGTCGTATTTTTCTGCATATTTTGTTTGTTGACCGAGTTTAAGGGCATTGAGGCTTTTGTCTTGATAGTGCATAGGCAGCTTACTGATCTTGTCGTTAAAATAAGGCTGGCATGATGCCATTTTAACTGTTGGAAGTCAAAAGACGCGGATTGTTATGATGCCTTACTCTGCGCGGTGTTTTTCATCGGAAAGACTTACACGTCGCCAAAAGGTCGCAAATCTCGGTTTACCTTTGTTTGTTAAGCCACGATATTTATAGCTGATTTGTGAGCCGATAGGCGGTGGATTCGTTCTATCCTCCAACTTGAATCCGGAACCAATTTTAAATTGACCACGGTGATTCTCGCAGGTAATCGATCCCATGACATTTTCAAATTGCCCTTTGCCTGTATGGTGGGCAATCACCGTGCATTCTTCATCAAGTGCGGTCTTTAATTTGAGAATTTGTGCGCTGCGTTTTCTTTCATAAGGTGCATTGGGGTTACGAATCACGATGCCTTCGCCTTTTTGTTGTTCTACTTGTTGTAAGAATTGATAGATGTGTTGTGAGTTTTCAATAGGAATTTGTTCGATAATTTCGATGGGCGCTCTTGGGTGTTGTGCCAAATAGGCTTTTAATTGCGCTAAGCGTTCAAATAAATTGCCTTCGGCATCAGGCACATCAAACACATGAAGTTTTAGCTTATGCCAACCTTTATCTTGTTGAGAACGAACAATCGAGGAAACTTCCGCAAATTGATCACGTTGGCTAAATAATTCGCCATCAATAGCAAAGGGCGGAAATTCCGCTAAAAAATCCTTTGGTGGCGATAGTGTTATTCCGCCTCGAGTGAAAAGCTGTTTGCCGTCCCAATAGCCACGTACGCCATCCAATTTTTCGCTCATCACCCAGCCTGTCACATTTTGGTTTTTGTATGTCTCTAAAAGCATGAAGTCAGGTTTGTCCGCGTAACAAATGAGGTGAAAAAAGAAGAGGCTGAAAAAGAGGATAATTTGGCGCATAGCAGGTTCCATTAAATAAAAAGAACGTTACCGAAGCAATAAGCGTAGTGCGATGCAGTGTGTCATATTTTGCGATATGGATCGAAAATCAAAAGAAAGGGGATAAAAAATACGCCCTGTTTGGGCGTATTCGGCAAATCAAAGTGTGGTCGAAAATGAGATTATTTTTCTTTCCAATAACCGATCCACTCTTTCAGTAATTGCATATTTTTTGCCATGGCGCCGGCTTGAGGCACAAAGTGCATCATGTTTAATGCGTAAGAGTCCGGAGTAATGCCTTCGCCTACGCTTGCCGGCAAGACATCAAAGCCTTGTTGTTGAAACAAGAGTTTTGCCCGTTGCATATGCCATTCATTCGTTACCAGAATGATTTTATGGATACCTTCTTTTTCTAGTAATTGACGGGTGTATAAGGCATTTTCTTTGGTGGTTAAAGATTTTTCTTCTAGCCATTTTGTCGGCACATTAAAGAACGTCTGCAATTCTTGGGCAGAAACTTTACCTTCTGAGGCACCGGTTGGGCTGACACCGCTAATCAACAAGGGCAGTTGCGTTTCTTTTTGCAAATAAGCGGCGTAGCGCAAACGCTCTAGTTGTGTGGCAGAAGAGGCAAGTGGTGCATAGAGTTCTTTGCTATCACGCACGCCACCACCCAATAAAACGATGGCTTGAGCCTGTTTATAATCGTTTAAGGTTAAATGATCTTCAGTGACTAAGCTGTCTTTTAACGTTTGTGCCGTATAGGGAATGCTGACCAGATAGAGCAACATAATGCCGAAAAAAGCACAAAGGCGGCTTAATGTTTTGTATTTAAAGAATGAAAATAAAAGCGAGAATAGCCATAAAATCAAAATATTAAATGGCGGTAGCATCATGGCGGTGATGAGTTTTTTTAGTTCAAGCATGGTGTTAATCAACGTATTAATAATGATAGCGGCATTGAATGATCGTTAAGTGCGTATCAGAAATTTGATAAACAAGACGGTGTTCTTTATCTATTCTTCTTGACCAAAAGCCGCTTAATTGATGTTTTAAGGGTTCAGGATCGCCTAACCCCTCAAAAGGGGTTCTGAGAATGTTTTGAATTAATTTATGAATGCGAGATAACGTTTTTTTATCGGTTTGTTGCCAATAGAGATAATCATCCCAAGCGTTTTCTGTCCAAGCTAAAATCATTCTTGCAATTCTCGTTCAATGACGTTACCTGAATTTAATTGCTGAAGGGATTCTAATAATCGGCTACGGTTTTTAGGACTGCGCAATAAATAGGCTGTTTCTTCATAAGCAGCAAAATCTTCTAAGCTCATGACAACGGCATGTTTGCCATTTTGTCTGGTGATCATAACCGGGCTGTGATTCGCAACGACTTGATCGAGTGTTGTGGCTAATTCCGCGCGGAATGCTGAATAACTGATGACGTTCATTGGTTGTTCCTTATACAAAAGTTGTACAAATTATTGCACAACAAAGAACCTGCTTCAATAACAATCCACAGGTAAAACGTGTGGTTTTATGCTCCCCTTAAAAAGGGGCAATATGCTCTTTAAGCCCACTGTGGTGACAAAAAATTCTTTCGCCTAGAAATATCTATTCTCATCATATCACTCTTTTAGTGAATCGTAGCGTGCAACTTGTTGCACGAAATCTTGAATACCCGAAAGAGTGAAATAACGTTCCGTGCGTGATTTGGTCGTGCATCAAGATGCACGCTACGCACAAAATCATGAATTACGCATTGAGGTTAATCATTCGTGCAACAAGTTGCACGCGATGAGGGGGAAATAATCCTCCTATAATGAGAAAAAAGGCGTATTCCACGCCATTTTCTTATCGATAAAACGCAACAAAATCCAATGTTTTTGTCCATAAATTGGCGTAGCCGGTGTTTTTGCCGTAAGAGTTATCACAAACCACATTCGGAATTTCCAATAAACAGGAAAAAATATGTCCGTGTAGGCGGGTGGTGGTGATGTTGTCATAACTTAGGAAATTTTTTGCTACCCGTTGCACAATGCGTAAGGTATAGTTTTTCCAATATTGATGAACAAGATCTTTTAACCAACTGATATTGTGCCGCTTGGCAAATTTTGCTAAACGCCAGCTTACTGCCAAGACAAAGTCATCCTGACCGGATAAAATATCATCCCAATCTTTGATATGGCTGCCGGCAGGCAATTTTGCCGTAATATTTTTTTCGATATCGCTGGCTTCAATGTCTTTGCGTAAGAAATATAGCGATTGTCCGGTTTGAGTGTTTTTTGTCGGTAACGTGCCGTACAGTTCATGTGCCATGTCCGGTGATAAATACACATTTGGTGAAAACTGTTTAAAGGCATTTGCCGTTCTTTCATCACGAGCCAGCAAATGACAATCTTGATGCTGCATGAAAAGTGCGGCGGATTTTTCCAGCGTTTCTTGGTTTTTATAGAAAAGGGTTTGTGGTAACACAATCACCCGATTATTCGGGAACGTCCGTATAATGGTTTCCCGTAAATTTTGGTGCTGTGGATAAAGATCGCCGAAATTACCACCGCCGTGTAATAAAATGGTGGTGTTTGGTGTAATTTTCTGTTTCAGTTCTTCGATGTCCATATCGAATTCACTGCGTTTTAAGGCCACATGAATATGATGATCCGTAAAAAACTGTTCTGTTCCGTGATAAATCAATAAATCGCCCACGTTTAAATGTAATGGATAATCAAGATAAAAAACATCGTTTTTATCTGTAATTAAATCTGCAATCGGGGCTAACTTATTTTTTAAATCAATGAGTTGTTGATTCATCTTTTCACTCTTTTTCTTAAATAGCTAAATAAAAAGTCTTTTTCAGTTTTGTTGAGTCCCATTACGAGAATCACTGAAATTAATGCGACTTCAAGCAGGATAGCTTCTCCTACAAATTCCAAGAATGAGTAGGTACGCTGTGTATCCGAGAAATAAATTAAGCCTAATAATAAGGCGAAAACCAGGCTGATATTTGTTAAGTATGAGACAAATTCTTTGCGATTAAATTTAATTCTTTTGTTAATAAAGTAGAGACGATAAAGCTGCATGAAAAGTGCGGTGCAGAATTTACCGATAAAGGCATAGACCGGATTGTAGCCTAAGGTAAACAGATAATAGGCAAGCGGCACGGTGCAAAGATCGATAATCGCCAAGATAACGTTGTATTGTTTAATGGTTTTAGAACCTATGGCTAACGCCGTCATCCAAAACGACCCAGCCATGGCACTGATGAGGGAACAAACAAGTGTGGCTTGTACCAGTTTATCGGTGTACATCGGTACATTATCGCCCAACCATAATGTCAGTAATGTGTGGCTAAAATACAGTACCGGCGCAGATAAAATGGCGATTAAGTAGAAAGAATATTTTGAGGTACCCAAGATCAACCTTTTATTTCGCTCATAGTCTTTTGCCGCATAGGATTGCACCAGCTGCGGGTTAAATGCCACTTGGAAGTTGTTCACAAAACTATACACGGCGGTATCTACTTGAGTCGCAATGCCGACCGCCGCATTTGCGGCAACGCCGAAGAACAGGTTGGTCACCATATTCAGCCCTTGCGTTGAACCTACATAAGCGAGTTGTCCCACCAGCATCCAGCCGGAAAAGCTCATCATTTCTTTGGTGGTATGTAAATCTTTCTCAAAATGGAAACGGGTTTCCGTGTAGAACGCTTTGCGTGTGAAACGAAAATAAAGGGTAAACACCAATAGGCTGACGCACAACAACAAGAGGCTGTAAGAAATCAGTTTGTCGTAGTGTTCGATATGCATCAAGATAAAAATCGCCGTCAGTTTAAAGGCGGTTTCTGCCAATCCCAGCCAGGCATAAAAAGACATGCGTTCATGGGCGACAATCATGGCGTTAAAAGGCACTTTGATAATTTCAATCAAGGCAATGACCAAGGCGACCTGATAAACAATATTGGCCGCTTGCATACGCGCGGCAGGAATAATTAATTTATGGTTAAGGAACCATAGCCCAACAGTTTCCGCCAAGATTACGACAACCAACATAATCAATAAGTGATTGAGAATACTGATGTTAAAGACTTTATTAATACGCTTGCTGTCGTTTGAGGCTTTTTCGACGTTAATGAAACGTTGTGTGGTGGCGGTCATGGTGCCATTAAAGAAGGAGAATAAAATCACCACGCCCATGACAATGTTGTAGATCCCGAAATCTTCCACGCCCAATACGCGCAACACCACGCGCGAGATATACAGCATCGCGCCCATATTGAACAACATGCGGATATAAAGAAAGAGAGTGTTTTTAGCAATGGTTTTGTTGGACATCGGGAAAATCGAACTTGTGTTTTTGCCGTAAAATAGGTGGGGGATTATAGATTTCTTTAGTATAATCAGCAATCTTTTATGCAACTATTTCCCCTTAACACAATCAAACGGAAAATAGATTTTAACTGAGATGATTATGAATAAATATTTGATTTCACTAGATAAAGATATTCAGCGTCGTGAGCTGTTTTTTGCTCAACCCTATACTGCCGATTTCGCGGTTTTTTCAGCGATTAATACCATGCAAAAAGAGTGGGATGAATTGGCTGAAGTGTTCAATCCAACGAAGTTTGAACAGCATTATGGACGCAACGTCACAAAAGGCGAAATTGGTTGTACATTAAGCCATTTAGCGGTTTATCGCCAGATCGTAGAAGATCAAAGTGTGGCGGAGAATGACTATGCGTTAGTCTGTGAAGATGATGCCTTGTTCAATGCAAATTTGTCGCCAAAAACGACCGCACTTTTAACTGAAAAGTGCGATGCGGATATTGTATTAATCGGGCAATCAAAAATTGCGGACTTTGACGATGTGGAATTAGAGATTAATTATCCAACCACCTTTTCTTTTTTACGTCAAACCGTTGGGGATGTTACCGTCGCGTATCCGTATAAAAGTTATTTTGCCGGCACGGTGGCATACTTAATTAAAAAATCTGCGGCACGTACATTTTTAAAACAACTCGAACAGGAAAAACCGTTTTGGCTTGCCGATGATTTCTTATTATTTGAAACCCAATTCCAGATTAATAACAAGGTGGTTCGTCCGCTTGTAGCCATTGAAAATCCACAATTAGTGAGTAATTTGGAAGCGATTCGTGGTTCAAAATCTAATAATCTAGTGAAGAAATTAATGAAATATCCGCTCAAAAAAATCTTAGCGGTGAAAAAGAATTTAGGAAAATAACGTAAAAAATGACCGCACTTTTTAACCTTTTTTATCTTTACGATCCTTGGTTGTTCCATGTCGTACGAATGTCATTCGTTGCAGGCCTCGCCGCATTGGTTGTCTTGGCGTATCAGTACGTTAAAAAGCAGAAACCGCAAGGCATTATTTTGCCTTTAGACAGTCTTGCTGTTTTAGGCGGATTGATTATTTTCAGTGTGATTCCGTTATTGCTTAATGGCACAAAAGATCTTTCTGTTATCACCATGTATGTGAAAGAGCTGATTTTATTTATCTTCGGTGTAGGACTTTATAATGCCTTTTACGCCAATGCAAATGGTCAACAGAACGTGGTGCGTGATTTGCAAATTGGCGTGGTGGTGCAGTTTATCGTAGGTGTGATTGGCTTACTGGGTGCGTCATTTATGATTGATTTCTTGCTTTCAACCAATGCGGTGTTGCCCGCACGTTTTTATGGTTCAGAGCAGGAATATCGCTTATATAACATCACCGCAACCGCCTTTTTTCAACTGAGTTTATTCTATTTGATGCTGTTGCATTTCTTACTGGCTTATAATGCTAAACATAATACGCTTCCAAGTGTTTTAGTCTTTTTTATGCTATGTGTTGGATTGATTTCAGGGCGTACATTTCTACTATTATCGGTCGTGAGCATTTTTGTGTATTTCAAAGTGCGGTATCTTCCGGCATTAATTTCTTTTGCGTTGTTAGTGTTGTTACTGGCGTATTTCCTACCGGAAAATCCTTATGTGGCCCATGCGTTAGAACCCGTGATTAATCTGCTACACGGTGCGGGATTTGTGAGTTCCTCCACGGATACCTTAATGAAAAACCACCTCTTTATGCCAACACTCAAGCAGTTCATTTATGGCGATGGCATGTATATGACCGGTGAGTTAGAAGTTGGACGTTATTATGGACATACGGATTCCGGTTTCTTGCGCCAAATTCTTTATGGTGGCCTGTCTTATGCTTTAGTATGTTTTGCTGTGACTTTCTATTTTGTACGCAAAGTTGCCTTAAACTGGTTTGATGGTAGCTGGAAATTTATCCTTTCTGCCTTTGTGATTTTAGCGTTCTGTAACATCAAAGCCGATACCTTTGCCTTCCCAGGCATTATGTTTGTCATGCTGATGTTCTTATCGCTTTTTGGTACTCACGGTAAACAACTGATTTTATTTAAACAAAAGGAGCCGAAAGATGTTTAGTATCATCGTGCCTTCTTATAATCGGAAAGAAGAAATCCCAGCCTTATTGGACAGTTTAACCAAGCAAACCACCTATAATTTTGATGTGGTGATTGTGGATGATTGCTCAAAAGAACCTGTTGAAGTGACACAATCGTATCCATTTGCTGTTAACGTTATTCGTAATGAAACCAATCAAGGGGCGGCAGAAAGCCGAAATATTGGGGCAAGAAATGCCGATAATGAATGGCTGTTATTCCTTGATGACGATGATCGTTTTGCAAATGATAAATGTCAGAAATTAGCCGATGTGATTGCTGATCATCCCGATGTGAATTTTATTTATCATCCGGCTAAATGTGAAATGGTCAATGAAGGTTTTAGCTATGTGACAACCCCAATTGAGCCGCAAGAGATTAGTGTAGAGCGAATTTTATTGGCGAATAAAATCGGTGGTATGCCGATGATTGGGGTGAAAAAAGATCTGTTTTTAAAAATCGGCGGATTATCGACCGCACTTCGTTCTTTAGAAGACTATGATTTCTTGTTGAAGCTTGTACAAGATCCAATGTTTAAAGCCTACAAAGTGGCAGAACCATTAACTTATTGTACCTTCCATACCAAGCGTTCTAGCGTATCAACAGATACGACTAATACGCAAAAAGCGATTGATTATATCCGTGAACATTATGTGAAAACGGCAGAACAAGAAAAGCATTTTGCTATCAACGCACAATATATGTTGGCTTATCCACATATTATGAATTTATCCCGTAAAGCCGCTTTTTACTATTTTGAGATTTTTAAATTAACGAAAAGTATTAAGCAGCTAGTCATTGCCTTTGTGGTTTTAATTTCACCTAAATTGGCAATTAATTTGAAACGGTTTATGTGATGTTTGTGGGGCGGCTTTATGCCTGTCCTATATCAAAATTGAATGTGTAAGGACAGACATAAAGTCTGTCCCTACGAAGACAAAGAGAAAAGAGATGAAATTTTCAGTTTTAATGTCCTTATACGTTAAGGAAAATCCACAATATTTAAGAGAATGTTTTGAAAGTTTAGTGGCTCAAACCTATCCGGCTGATGAGATCGTGTTGGTGTTTGATGGTGCGGTCACGCCAGAATTGGAAGCCGTGGTTTCTGAATTTGACACAAAATTACCCTTAAACTTAGTGAAGTTGCCCAAAAATTTAGGCTTAGGTAAAGCGCTCAACGAAGGATTGAAACATTGTTCGCACGATTGGGTCTTCCGTATGGATACCGATGACATTTGTGTGCCGGAACGCTTTGAAAAACAAGTGGCGTTTATTGCGCAACATCCGGATACGATTATTTTCGGCGGACAAATCGCTGAATTTGGTGACAATGTGAACGACATTGTGGCATATCGTCATGTGCCTACAGAAGCACAAGAGATTGTGAAATTTACCCAAAAACGTTGCCCGTTCAATCACATGACCGTGGCATATCAAAAAAGTGCGGTCATTAATTGTGGTGGATATGAAGATCTGCAAGAAGATTATTATTTGTGGATTAAACTCGTGGCACAAGGTCAAAACGTGGCGAATTTGCCGGATATTTTGGTGTACGCTCGTGTTGGTAACGGCATGGTAGGACGCCGTCGCGGCTTAAATCAAGCCAAAGCGGAGTGGCGTTTATTTAAATTGAAATATCGTTTAGGTATTCAAGGCTTATTTTCCGGCTTATTTACGTTTGCTTTGCGCTTTGGTTCCCGCTTAATTCCCACCGCCTTATTAAAAGGGATTTATCAAACATTTTTGAGAAAATAATATGATGAAATTGACAACCTTTTTAAAATTTTCTTCCATTTTGACCGCACTTTCGTTAGCCGGCTGTTCAAGTGATGTGACTTCCGCAGCATCAGGCAACGGAATTCATCGTGTGGATCTTCATGCGAGCTACAATAAACCGCGCACCTTAGAAAACTTTCAGGATTATGTAAATTTCTTGAAAGGCAAAGCCGCCGCTGAAGGGGTTTCATTGGCGATCTTAAATGCGCAAAATAACATTAACTACATTCAAAAATCTGTGGATTTGGACGATCAACAAGCGGGACGAATTCGTAAACGTGATCCTAATGCACCGCCGGTAGTCAATCCCAATGGCACGACCAATTACTTAAATCGTGTGTTAACTCAAAACAAAGTGGATATTGCGGTCTCAAAATATTGGGCGCAACTGCCGCAACTGGAAAAGGCAAGCCAACGATTTGGCGTACCGAAAAATTATTTGATGGCGTTGTGGGGCATGGAAAGCAGCTTCGGTCATTATCAAGGCAAGTATGATGTGTTATCTGTGTTGGCTACCTTAGCCTTTGATGGTCGTCGCGAAGCGTTGTTTAGCAAGGAGTTTATTGCTGCCATGAAAATGCTGCAACGGGATCATATCCAACGCCACCAAATGTTGGGGTCTTGGGCAGGTGCCATGGGGCAAACGCAATTCATGCCAAGTTCTTATTTGAATTATGCTGCTGATGGAAACGGTGATGGCATGAAAAATATTTGGACGGAACACTATGATGTGTTTGCCTCTATCGCCAATTATTTGCACACAGAGGGCTGGAATCCGAATTTGCCTTGGGGCGTTGAAGTGACCGTAAATCAGCCGATTGATATGGCGCTCTCTGGCACGGAAGAGGGGAAACAGCGTCGCTTAACCGATTGGCAAAATCGAGGGGTTAGCCTGGAATTCCAAACACCGGAAACGCAGCAAAAACTGACCGCACTTTCTCAAACGGATCTGTGGTTGGTGAGACCGGATCGTGAATTAGGACGCGCGTTTTTAGTGTCAAACAACTATCGCACGCTATTGCATTGGAACAAGTCGAATTATTTCGCTGTGAGTATCGGTATGTTTGCCGATAGAATTCAACAACGTGTAGGCGAGTAACACAATTAAATAAGGAATGAATATGAAAGTGATGTCATTTAACATCAATGGATTAAGAGCAAGACCCCATCAACTAGAAGAAATTATTAAGAAATATCAACCGGATGTCTTGGGGTTACAAGAAATTAAAGTGGCGGATGAAGTTTTTCCTTATGAGTTGGTGGATCATCTTGGCTATCACGTCAACCATTTTGGTCAAAAAGGGCATTATGGTGTGGCTTTATTGAGCAAACAGGCGCCGCTCTCGGTGAGAAAAGGGTTTCCGACCGATGATGAAGAGGCGCAAAAACGCATTATTATGATCGATTTGGCCACGCCATTTGGTCAATTAACGGTGATTAACGGCTATTTTCCACAAGGCGAAAGTCGTGAACATCCAACCAAATTTCCGGCAAAACAAAAGTTCTATGCGGATTTACAACGTTATTTGGAACAAGACCATAATGCACAAAATCCTGTGATTATTATGGGCGATATGAACATTAGCCCGTCTGATTTGGATATTGGTATTGGCGAAGAAAATCGCAAACGTTGGTTGCGCACCGGTAAATGTTCCTTCTTGCCGGAAGAGCGTGAATGGTATCAGCGCTTATATGCGTACGGCTTGGAAGATACTTTCCGTTATTTAAATCCGACGGTCAACGACAAATTCTCGTGGTTTGATTACCGCTCGAAAGGATTTGATGATAATCGCGGTTTACGCATTGACCATATTTTGGCAAGTAAAGCGTTAGTAGTGCATTGCGTGGATGCTGGGATTGCCCTTGATATTCGGGCGATGGACAAACCATCGGATCACGCACCTATTTGGGCGGAGTTTAAGTGATGCCATTAAAAAATCCTGAACAACATTGGCAAAATTACCGTACAGTGATCAACGGTAATATGGCCTCTTGCACCGTGAATTTAGATATTTTTGAACAATTTACCTCTGATAAATACAATAAAATTGTACAGGTTTCATTGCCTTATGAGGGGGATGAAAATACGCTGCCAACATTAGATGAACATCATCGAGTGGTTAAAGAATTATTCAAAATTTTGGTGCAAATTTCGGCGTTACCAGAATTGCTTTATGCTGGGCATATTTTCACGGAAGGCTATTTAAAGCTTTATTTTTACTGTGATGAAACCACCGCACTTTTCGATGTACTTGACCAGTTTAAGGAAGACATTGAGGAGATTACGGTGCAAGAGGATCCAAATTGGGATACCTACTTTGATTTTTTATTGCCATCACCGTTAGAAATGAAACTCAACATGACAGAAGAAATTTTGTCTATGTTGTTACAAAACGGCAGAGATCTTGCGGATACCTACCTTGTTGAGCATACTTTCCACTTCGCAGAAGAGCCACAAATGTTCCAGTTTATGGAAGAAGTCAATTTGAGCGATCTTTCCTACAATACGATAAGTTACAGCAGCGCCCCAATGATTTTTGAGGATGAAGATGACAACGAAGGGTTATATATCGTTAAAATCGAACAGGAAATGACATTAGACAACGAAGATATTTTCCGTTATGTAGAGCAGTTTGAGCGATTGGCGGAAAAATTTTCCGGCGAGTATGTTGGCTGGGAAAGCGATACGATAAGCCAAGGAAAGGTGAATTAATAGTGGTAGGGGATGTGTAAAGCTTCAACATAAAATTTGTTTTAGCATAGCTTTTCTTATAAAATTCACAAAATTTATGTGTTTATTGATAACATAAGGTGAGAAAATGACCGAAAAATCACTTAAGAATGATGAAATTGACCTAATTGAACTCATCAGCATACTCTGGAAGAAGAAGCTATGGATTATTCTTTCTTCTTTTATTTTTACTGCTATTGCCGGTGTTTATGCGTTTACAGCAAAAGAGCAATGGACATCAAGTGCAGAAGTTATCGCACCAAGAACCCTGGATCTTGGCGATTATTTTAGCGTTCGTAAAGAATATGCACGTATTTTAGGTGGCGAATTTGATGCCGGTGCAACTGCGAGCAATTTATTTAGCCAGTTCAATCTAATTTCTGAATCATTAGATGAAAGAAGAAAATTCTTTGTGCAGTCTGACTTTTATAAGAAAAAAGTTGAAGGCAAATCAGAAACAGAAAAAGCACAAATCCTTTCTGAATTAATCAGTAAACACATCACTATTAAAAAACCGGATAGCAAAAAAGAACCCGATTTAATTGGTAATAAAATTAGTTTTTATGCTGAGACACCGGCTGATGCACAAAATGTGTTATCACAATTTATTTCTACAATAAATCAATCTGCCTATCAAATAGAATTAGATAACTTTCTACTTTATTTTAATGAATTGGTTGCCGATTTAAATTATGAAAAAACAAAATTTGAGCGTGATTTGAGTATTCATAAATCAGTTCAACTAGAGAATTTAGAAAATGCCTTGAGAATTGCAAAAGAAGCTGGCATCACAGAATATGCCAAATCACTTGGCATCACAAATGGTGAAAGTGCAATGCAACAGGCACCTACTATGTCTGAGGCTAAGATTCCTCTTTCTGATTCTAAACTGAGTGATAGCACTTATTTATTTATGCTTGGTGAAAAATACTTAAAAGCACAAATTGATGTACTAAAAGATAGTAGTGTTGTTTATCCACCACGGTATTATCAAGTTTCTTCTTTACTTTCTGAGTTAGAGCCATTATTGATTAAAGCAAAACAAGCAAAAGCAAATGCATTTAGCTATCAGGCTTCGCCGGATTATCCTGTTAAACGTGATTGGCCGAAACGCTTAATTTTACTTATTGCAGGTGCATTTTTAGGAAGTGTGCTAGGTTGTTTAGTGGTATTAGTAAAAAGTTTTTTGAAAAAATAAATTAAGAGTTATTTAATATATGGGTGATTTAGGAAGTATAAAAAATAATAGCTACTATGCTAATTTTTTCTATTTGGTAAGTTTTATATTATACCTTATTAATACATTTCTAAATCACTCGATGTTTTCTAGCCTAGAAATTTATCCATTAATAAAAATAGTTCTATTTTCAGGTGTTATTCTATTTCTCGCTATAAAGCTAGTTTTAGTTGATTCATTTTCTCTTAAAGAATTGCTATCTTATTTATTTGTCTTCTCTCTTATGTGTTTAATTAGCCTAAATACAGGAGATAGACAGCTTATTACATTAATTGCACTCATATTAGGTGCTAAAAATGTTAACTTTAGATATATCATAGTTACATTTTTCATAACTATTATATTGTTACTTATATTTACCTATTTATCTACATTACTAGATATTATTCCTAATCTCCAATATTCTAGAATTAGAGATGGAGAAATTAAAGTAAGAAATTCATTTGGAACAATTTATCCAACAGTTTTTGCAGCATATTTACAGAGTACAATAATTGCTTATGCATATTTAATGAATGAAAGAAAGGCATTTAATCATCTAATTTTAATATTATTATCGTGTATTTCAATTTTTCTGGCATTAGAACTAGCCGATGCTAGAATGTCTGGTTATAGTATAATGCTATTTCTAGTATTTTATTATATAAGTATTATCTTTTTTAGAAGAATCTATCGTAATAAGTTTATGTCGAAAGTAATATCCTTATCTTACTTAGTTGGATTCTTAGTGATTTTTTATCTTTCATATAATTTTAATACAGAAAATACACTTTATTTAGAGATCAATAATGTACTAAGCAGTAGATTACAACTAGGCTATAATGCTTTCCAGGAATACCATATTCCATTACTAGGACAAACCATAGAATTTATTGGTTTTGGCGGAAGTACAAAAGAAATCTCAGAAGAATTATACAATTATGTAGATTCTTCTTATTTACAGTTTATGTTAAGGTACGGAGTCTTATTCACCATTCTTTCTATTGCTAGTTATATAATCCTTACATATAAAAGACTTAAATTAAACGATTATAAATTTATTTCAATTATAGCTATTTTAACAATTAATAGTATGATTGAAGACCGCTTATTAGATGTTTCTATAAATGTTTATTGGTTGTTAATTTTATCTTTTTATCATACTGCATATATAAAGAAAGATAGTTATTCATAATACAATAGGTGTCATTTTGAAAAATATAAAAATAATCATAGCTACTCATAAAGAGTATTTTATGCCTTTAGATGATGTGTATTTACCTGTTCATGTTGGTAAAGAAGGAAAGGCAGATATTGGTTATCAAGGTGATAACGAAGGAGAAAATATCTCTATCAAAAATCCTTACTTTTGTGAGCTGACAGGACTTTATTGGGCATGGAAAAACTTACCTAATGATTATCTTGGGCTTATTCACTATAGAAGGTTTTTTACTACAAAAGGGCGTTTTAAGAGAAAAAATCAACCGCTTGAAGATCTATATCTAACTCATAAGGAAGCTTCTGATTTGTTAGCTGATTATGATGTTATTGTGCCAAGCAAGCGTAATTATTATATTGAAACGCTTTATTCTCACTATGCTAACACCTTACATGCAGAGCATTTAGATATAACACGTGAGATTATTAGAGAAAAGTGCGGTGAATATTTAGAAAGTTTTGATAAAGTAATGAAGCAACGTAGTGGATATATGTTTAATATGTTCATTATGTCTAAAGAATTAACAGATAGCTATTGTAGCTGGTTATTCCCGATCTTATTTGAATTAGAGAAACGTTTACCAGCAGATAAATATTCAGCATTCCATGCTCGCTTCTATGGACGCGTAAGTGAATTACTCTTTAATGTTTGGCTTGTGCAATATAATAAGAATACGCCAATTAAGATAAAAGAACTCCCTTTTGTATATGGAGAGAAAATTAATTGGGGTAAAAAGATTTTAGCTTTCTTACAAGCAAAATTTCTTGGTAAAAAATACGAAGCAAGCTTTTAATTACTGGAAAAATAATGAAACGTATTCTTGTATATGGTATGACAGACAATTTAGGTGGTTTGGAAGTCTATATCTATAATATTTATCAACACCTAGATAAAGATCAAATCCAATTTGATTTTGTTTGTGATTTTCCCAATATGGCTTTGAGTGATTTTTATCTGAAAAATGGTTGTAAAATTCATTACATTCCTCCTAAAAATAAAGGTCTTTTTCGTAGTCTATGGGAAATGTATAAAGTAATTAAGAAAGGGAATTACGATACAATTTATTTTAATATAATGAATGCAGGATATGTATTAAATATGCTTCCTGCATTCTTATTGAGAAAAAAAATTGCTACTCATTCTCATAATGCTGATACAACGAAAAAGAGATTGCATTATTCATTAAGATGGCTTCTCAACAAACTAAGTAATATAAAATTAGCTTGCTCTGAAAAAGCTGGTATATTTATGTATGGCGAGAATGAAAAATATCAAGTTATTAAAAATGGAATTGATCTTGATAAATATACGTACTCCAAAGAAAAATATACGAGTATTAGACAGAAGCTAAGATGGGATGAAAATCCGGTTATTCTATATGTTGCTAGAATGAATCATCAGAAAAATCCTTTTTTTGCTTTAGAAATTATGCATGCATTAAATAAAGAAATACCGAATGTGATGATGGCTTATATTGGCGATGGAGAATTAAAAAAAGATATTGAGAAATATATCTCAGAGAGAAATATCAAAAATATCTCTTTTATGGGTATTCGTGATGATGTCAATCAACTTATGATTGCTTCAGATATACTGATACTGCCTTCTTTATTTGAAGGATTGCCGATTGTTTCTGTTGAAGCACAAGCAGCAGGTTTACCAACATTATTATCAGATAATGTATCAAAAGAGGCAAAATTAGTTTCTTCAACAGAATTCTTGCCTATTGATAATGTGACTCATTGGAGTAATAGAATTATATCAATTATAAATAATAAAGATAATCAACGGATAAGTGATACTAATGCTTTAAATAAAAATGGATATAATATTATTAATGTTTCTCATTTTGTTCAAAAAATTTTATTAGGTTAGCACAATGAAAATTAGTCTTATTTTTGCTTGTTATAATGTTTCTCATTATTTAGATGAATTATATAGTTTATTGACCACTCAAACTAATGAAAATATAGAGTATATCTTTATAGAAGATTGTTCAACAGATAATACAAAAGAAAAATTACTTAAATTTAATGACCCAAGAATCCGTGTTTTATTAAATAACGAAAACATTGGATTGGCTAATAATAGGAATAAAGGTATTGAATATGCAACGGGAGATTATATTTGGTTTCCTGATCCAGATGATTTATTTGATATTGAATTATTATCTAAAGTAACTCAAATTATATCAAGGTATAATCCTGATATAATTACAATAGGAATGCAAGAAAGATATGAAATTGATGGTAAATTATCATACAAAAAAAACATTATTAGCAAATTTGAAGGATTAATAAAAACAGATTTTAACCCTGTGTTAATAGATTTAGAAAAGACTTTCCTATTTGGTTATATGAATAATAAATTTTATAGAAAGGAAATTCTAACTAAATATAATTTTAGAAATCATCACCAAGCATTAAAAGAAGATTTTGAATTTAATGTTGAGGTTTTTAAAGTTATATCTAATTTCTATATTCTTAATAAGCCTTTATATTTCTATATGAAAAGAAATAATGGTAGCTTAACGGCTAAGTTTGTACCAGATTATTTTCCAATTCATATGAAAACACTTTCTTCATTCAGTTCTCTTTTAAAAACAAAGGGGCAGCTTAATGAAGACGCACTAAAATTATTAGTAAATCGATTTATTCGCTATACACTTTCTGCCATTGAGAGAAATTCCTCACCTAATGCAAATTTAACATTTAAAGCACAAAGAGATTGGATTATTGGTTCTGTTTATAATCAAGAACAGTTTAAATTAATGGTAAATAATGCTTACCTTGTAAGCAAGAAACAGAAACCAATATATTTCTTATTGAAATATAAAATGAGTTCTTTACTTGTATTATTGGGTAATTTTGTCAAATTAGTAAAATCAAAACTACCCATTTTATTTACAAAGTTAAAAGGCTAGACAATATAAGGTTAATAATCAAATGAAAAAATATCAAATTGTTGAGTTAAGTACTGAACATAACCACGCAGGTAGTAAAGCTGTACAAGACGTATGTGATGTAGCGAAAAAATTAGATTATGAAGCTAAAGTAATTAGAACAGCAACAAGCATAGACTCCTTATGGGGAAAAATTAGAAGACAAACACTTTTTTTTATTGATTGGCTCAAGATCTATTTTTCTATTACGCCTAATTCATTAGTACTTATTCAAAACCCTTATCACCACAAGCAACTGATTCGTAATTGGGTCCTTAATAAACTTAAGAAAGATAAACAAGTAAAATTTATATCTTTAGTTCATGATGTAGAGGAACTAAGAAAGAGTCTATATAATAACTATTATAAAAAAGAATTTAATTTTATGCTATCTATTACTGATTCAATTATTATACATAATGATAAGATGAAAGCCTTCTTTACAAAAAAAGGAACTTCAGAAAATAAACTAGTTAGCCTTAAAATTTTTGATTATTTAATAGATAAAGAAGCGACAAACCAGAATGTTATATTTGAACGAGCAATTTCAATTGCAGGAAATCTAGATATTAATAAATCGGCCTATATTGCCCAACTTGGTAAGTTAGGTATTATCGTTCATTTATATGGACCTAATTTTTCTTATTCATTAGAACAATATGAAGATATTCAATATCATGGCTCATTCCCCGCTTCAGAGATTCCAAATCAGCTCAACTCAGGGTTTGGTTTAGTTTGGGATGGAAATAGTATAGATACTTGTAGTGGTGACTTTGGAGAATATTTGCAATATAACAACCCACATAAACTTTCTCTTTATCTAGCCTCTGGAATTCCCGTGGTTATTTGGGATAAAGCTGCTGAAGCAGACTTTGTAAGAGAACATAATGTGGGTATTTGTGTTTCCTCTCTAAATGAGTTGAAAGATAAATTATCTACTATTTCTGAAGATGCGTATAAAAATATGCTATTAAATGTTCAAGAAATATCTCAATTACTACAAAAAGGTCACTATACTCGCTTGGCTTTAGAAAAAGCTGAATCAGTGATAAGAGTAAGTTAAATATTATTATGACGGATAATATCAAAAGTATAAAATTTAATTTTATAATGAATTTTATACTCACAGTATCTAATTTTCTTTTTCCTTTAATTACCTTTCCTTATGTATCAAGAGTTTTATTACCTGAGGGAACAGGAAAAGTAGCTTTTGCTCTCTCTATTGTGAGTTACTTTACTATTTTTGCTTCTTTTGGCGTAGCAACTTATGGAATAAGGGCTGTCGCACAAGTAAGAGATGATAAAGAACGTTTATCTAAAACAATGCATGAGTTATTATTTATTAATATTATCTCAATGACTATTGTTTATGTCGCATTAGCTATTGCAATATTAGTTGTGCCCAAATTTGCTATGGAGAAAGAGTTATTCTGGGTAACTTCATTATTTATTCTCTTTACGATTATTGGAATAGAATGGCTTTATAAAGGGTTAGAAAAGTATCAATATATTACGATAAGAACAATTATTTTCAAGATTGCATCATTATTTTTAGTCTTTCTCTTTGTTAAAGAAAAAAGTGACTATATTATTTTTTCTTTTATCTCTATTTTTGCTATTGTTGGTTCAGGTGTTCTTAATTTAATTAACTCAAGAAAACTAATAAATTATACATTATATTCAGAGTATGAATTTAAGAAACATTTAAAGCCCATGTTTGTATTATTTTTAACTTCAATGGCTATTGCGATCTATACCAGTTTAGATGAAGGGTTGCTAGGCTTGCTTAGTTCACCAGAACAGGTGGGGTATTATAATGCAGCAGTAAGAGTAAAAGGTATTTTGTTTACTTTAATAACTTCATTAGGTGTTGTGTTATTGCCTCGCTTATCCTATTACGTTGAAAACCATATGGAAACAGAATTTCATGAGGCTTTAGCAAAATCAACTAATTTTATTATTGTTATTGCAGCATCTGTTGTTATCTTTTTTACTTTATTCGCTAAAGAAACCATTTTAATTCTTGCTGGTGAGAATTATGTAGCATCTATTATTCCGTTACAGATTGTTGTTTGGGCGTTAATACTGAGTGCGATTACAAATATTTTAGGTATTCAGATACTTTTACCATTAAAAAAAGATAAACAATTGCTTTTCTCTGTTTTATGTGCTGCGACGGTAGATGTTATTGCAAATTTTCTTTTGGTTCCTAAATTAGCAGCAGTTGGTACAGCATTATCTGTAATTGCCGCGGAGCTTTCAGTACTCATTGTACAGATAATAATTTTACGTCAATATATAAAAATCCTATTTTCTGGGTTACAGTTGCATAAGATTATTATCGCTTTACTCATTGCGATAGCTTGTGCTTTATTTGTTAGAGAGATTGTTGTAAATACTTCTACTTTAATTATCTTTTTATGCTCAAGCTCGGTTTTCTTCCTAGCTTATTTCATTATTCTACTTCTATTAAAAGAAAAATTTATTATGTATGTCTATCATACGATATACACAAAATTTATTGCTTATAGAAGATAACTACATTGGAGAACAAAAATGTCATATGACTATCTGATTGTTGGTGCTGGATTATTCGGCTCAATTTTTGCTCATGAAGCGACTAAACGTGGTAAAAAATGCTTAGTCATTGAAAAACGTGATCATATTGGTGGAAACTGTTATACCCAAAATGTGGAAGGGATTAACGTTCATAAATATGGTGCACATATTTTTCATACAAGTAATAAAACGGTATGGAACTATATCCAACAATTTGCTGAATTTAACCGTTTTACTAATTCTCCTGTCGCTCGCTATAAAGATGAATTATATAGCTTGCCATTTAATATGCTAACATTCAATAAAATGTGGGGTGTGATTACACCACAAGAAGCTGAAGTAAAAATTAAAGAACAGATTGCAAAAGAAAATATTACAGATCCTCAAAACCTTGAAGAACAAGCAATTTCTTTAGTTGGGCGTGATATTTATGAAAAGTTAATTAAAGGCTATACAGAAAAACAATGGGGTCGTAAATGTACCGAACTTCCTGCTTTTATTATTAAACGTTTACCTGTTCGCTATACTTATGATAATAACTATTTCTATGATACTTACCAAGGCATTCCAATCGGTGGTTATACAGGTATTTTTGAAAGAATGCTTGATGGCATTGAAGTGAAGCTTAATGTCGATTTCTTTGCTGAACGTGAGCATTATGAAAACCTTGCAGAAAAAATCGTCTTTACCGGTATGATTGATGAATATTTTGGTTACCAATTTGGGAAATTAGAATATCGTAGTTTACATTTTGATAATGAGGTATTAGATATGCCTAATTATCAAGGTAACGCAGTAGTTAATTATACTGAAGCGGAAGTACCTTATACTCGTATTATTGAACATAAACATTTTGAATATGGCACGCAGCCTAAAACAGTAATTACTCGTGAACATTCAAAAGAGTATCAAGAAGGTGATGAGCCTTATTACCCAATTAATGACCAACGTAATAATGAGTTATATGCTCAATATAAAACATTAGCCGATAACACACCAAATGTGATTTTTGGTGGTCGATTAGCTCAGTATAAATATTTTGATATGCATAATATTATTGCTGAAGCGTTAGAGTGCGTGGAGCAGCATTTCAAATAAACTAGTTGTGAGGGTTTTACTTTGAACAGATTTTTATCAATCATAGCTTTAATATTATTTGATGTTTTAGCTATATTTATTGCAATAGCCTTGGCAGTTTCATTACGTAAGATATTAAATATCTTTTTTAATTTACCTGTTATAGATTATTCTTACCTCTCATTTGGAAGTGTTTACATAACCCTCATTTTTATCTTAGCCTATTTTGGTATTTATACTAAACGATTTGATTTCTGGCATGAAACTAGACTTATTATTCGTTCTAGTTTCTTGTCATTTGCTATTTTACTTGCGGGATTAGTATTAGGTCAAAATGCGGAATATTATTCCCGTAGTACGTTAATTCTTATTTTTATATTAACTACTATTACTATTCCAAGTGCTAAGCTTCTTGCTAAGAAACTCTTGTATACCATAGGGATTTGGAAGAAAACCGCTAAAGTGATTACAGATAATGAGAATTTTAGATCTACATTATTTGATCATTATTATTTGGGCTATGTTAAATCTTCAGATTCTAATCATAATACCCTTTTTATTGATAGTGTTAATTTAAGTAAAGATAAATTAAATAAAATTATTGAAGAAAATATTAAGAACAGTAGGGAGATTATTTTTACCCCAGTGTTAAGTGGCTATGATTTCTCTCAATCAAATATTTACAATGTTTTCAGTTCAAGAACAAATGTCTTTATTTTAGAAAATAATCTTTTAAGTAAAACAAATAAGTTTATTAAGTCTGCTATTGACTATATTTTAGTGATAGGTTCTTCATTTTTATGGGCACCTATTCTTCTTATTATTGCTATCTGGTTAAGGAAAGAAGATCCTAAAGGCGATGTTTTCTTTAAACAACGTCGTTTAGGCATCAATGGGAAAGAGTTCTTTTGCTATAAATTCCGATCAATGTATTCAGATCAATCGTTTATGGTGGAATGGCTAGAGAAACATCCAGAAGAAAAAGCCTATTATGAAATTTACCATAAATATATGAATGATCCCCGAATTACTAAGGTTGGGGCTTTTTTAAGAAAAACTTCTCTTGATGAATTACCTCAATTATTAAATGTGCTTAGAGGTGAGATGAGCTTAATTGGTCCTCGTCCTTATATGGTAATTGAAAAGCAAGATATTGGTAGAAAAGCACCGCTTGTATTAGCTGTAAAACCAGGTATTACTGGATTATGGCAAGTAAGTGGGCGTAGTGGTGTAGATTTTAACGAACGTGTAGCGATGGATGTTTGGTATATGAAAAATTGGTCTCTATGGAACGATATTATTATTTTAATTAAGACTTTCCAAACTGTTATTAAGAGAGATGGAGCATGCTAAATCTATTCAATATTTAAGCGAATTACACCGGAGATATGGAGTAGCCAAGCTGGAATTAGTAAATTGCTATTTTATTTAATAATTTGTTTAGTGGTTTCTCATATTAGCTATACATTTATAGAGAAGCCATTCATTGAAGTAGGTAAGAAAATAATTAAACTTTTTTAAGTTATTAGGTTAATATGAATGAACGACAAACAAGAATATTATATCTAGATATTCTTAATATACTAGCTTGTTTTGCTGTGTTAATGTTACATCATAATGGCATTGTGCATAATTATGATATTCATACATCTACATGGAAACAAGCCTTAGCATTTGAGGTCCTCTTTTATTGGGCAGTTCCTGTTTTCTTTATGCTTACAGGCGCGACACTGATAAGATATAGAGAAAAATATAGTACAGTTGAATTCTTCAAAAAGAGAGTCGCTAAAACATTCTTTCCTTTCGTGTTTTTTAGCTTATTATTGTCTATTTATTTTTATCTTTTAGGACAATTTGATATAAGTAGCGTGAAAGAATGGATTAGTGCTATTTTTACAACAAGGATTCCAGAAGGTTGGGCATATTGGTTCTTTATACCTCTCTTTGCTTTATATACGTTAATTCCTGTTCTTTCGCACTTGAAAGATAATAAGAGTATTTTACTCTATATAATCATTGCTATTTTTATCACACACTCTTGTCTTCCTGTGTTATTTCAAATTATAGGGATTCAATATAATTGGGATATATCCTTTCCTATGAATGGATATGTGATGTTTCTCTTAATTGGCTTCTTGCTATCTGAAATACATTTATCTAAACGAGTTAGAATTACTTTTTATATATTAGGCATCTTAAGTGCCATTATAAGATATTTTGGTACAGTTTATTATTCGACTATAAATAATAATTTAGATAGAATATTATTTAGTTATACGCAATTTCATTCTGTGTTCTTAGCAGTTTCTATTTTTATTCTTATTAAAGAAATTTCTGTTTATGTAGAAAATGGAAAAATTATACGTATAGTAAAAGCACTTTCTTCTTGTAGCTTTGGTATATATCTAATACATGTGTTTATGATGTATAAGGTAGAATTACCTATTTTAGGTATAGAGGCAGACAATGTTTATTGGAGATTCTTTGGTGCTTTTCTTACATATTTTGCATGTTTTTCTATTGTGTTCTTAATTAAGAAAATACCATATCTGAGAAGGATATTTCCTTAATATGGTACTTAGTTAAGTCTAGAATCTGTGGAGGGGATAATCCCCTCTCATTATTAAATTAAATACAATTTTTTCTTTTCATTATAATGTTTTAGTTGATTGTTTTTATTCTATCAATATCGTTTGTACTTACCTCTGTTTCAAACTGATCTTCTATTAATATGCAAAAAATCGTAATCACAGGCGGTGCAGGTTTTATTGGTTCTGCGGTAGTTCGCCATATTATTGAAAACACTCAAGACAGCGTAGTTAACGTAGATAAATTAACCTATGCAGGGAATTTAGAATCTCTCAAATCCGTGGAAAATAACCCACGCTATGCCTTTGAACAAGTGGATATTTGTGATGCAAAAGCACTTGCTCGTGTCTTTGAACAACACCAGCCTGATGCAGTGATGCATTTGGCGGCAGAAAGTCATGTTGATCGTTCTATTGCAGGAGCCTCTGATTTTATTCAAACTAATATTGTTGGTACTTATACGTTGTTAGAAGTCGCTAAGAATTATTGGCATACCTTAGACGAAGCTAAAAAAACAAGCTTTCGATTTCACCATATTTCTACTGATGAAGTGTATGGGGATTTATCCTCTTCTGAACCAGCCTTTACGGAACAATCCCCGTATCATCCGAGTAGTCCTTATTCAGCTTCAAAAGCGGCAAGTGATCATTTGGTATACGCTTGGCATCGCACTTATGGTTTGCCGGTGATGATCTCAAACAGTTCTAATAACTATGGCGCTTATCAGCATACTGAAAAGCTTATTCCTTTGATGATTTCAAATGCACTGATGGGAAAACCTTTACCAATTTATGGTGATGGACAACAAATTCGCGATTGGTTATTTGTAGAGGACCATGTTGAAGCACTATACTTAATCTTGACCAAAGGTAGAATTGGCGAACGTTACAATATTGGGGGAAATTGTGAAAAAACCAACCTTGAAGTAGTGAAGACTATATGTCAATTACTTGAGGAATTTATGCCAAATAAACCTCATAATATAAGGCATTATGAAGATTTAATTACCTATGTAAAAGATCGTCCGGGACACGATATTCGATATGCATTAGATTGTTCTAAAATTTATGATGAGTTAGGTTGGCGTCCTAGGGAATCGTTTGATTCAGGTATTCGTAAAACAGTAGAATGGTTTATCGCACATAATAAGCCATGTTACGGGTACTATAATAAAACTTAAATTTTGTATATATAAAGATATGCGTTATAAAAAACGCGTCATCTCATTTTTAGCATTATTTCATTTAGGAAAAACATATGAAAAACATCGTTATTGTCGGTGGGGGAGCCGGTGGTTTGGAGCTGGCGACTTATTTAGGAAACACATTGGGTCGTAAAAAGCGTGCAAATGTGATACTGATCGATCGGAATCAAACGCATTTGTGGAAACCATTATTACACGAATTGGCGACGGGAGCATTAGATGATGGGGTTGAGGCGTTGAGTTATCGTGCGCATGCGCATAATCATCATTTCCATTTTGAGCAAGGATCTATGGTCGGTTTAAATCGTCAACATAAATATGTAGAACTTGCGCCGGTATATGGTGAAGACGGCGATATGATTGTGGTCTCCCGTCGTATTCCTTACGATTATTTAGTCATTGCTATCGGAAGTAAATCGAATGATTTCAATACGAAAGGTGTTGCGGAGAATTGCATCTTTTTAGATAGCCCGGCACAAGCAATGCGGTTCCAACAAAAAATGTTGGAATTATTCTTAAAATTCCGTGAAAACCAAGCGTTGGATGATATTGGCGAAGAAGAAAGCAAGCAGCAATTAGCGGAGGACGGCCACATTAATATTGCGATTGTGGGCGCCGGTGCGACGGGGGTTGAACTATCTGCCGAGCTATATAATGCCGCAGAGCATCTGTCTTCCTATGGTTATGGTGAAATTGACAGCAGTCGTTTAAAAGTTACCTTGATTGAGGCAGGCCCTCGAATTTTACCCGCTTTACCTGAACGTATTTCTAATGATGCAACAGAAGAATTAAGCAAGTTAGGTGTAAAAGTAAAAACCAACACGATGATCGTCGAGGCAGATAAAAAATGTTTGATCACTAAGGAGGGGAGTCAAATTCCGGCTGATTTAATGGTGTGGTCGGCAGGTATTCGTACTTCATCCATTACCCAAAATTTTGATGGCTTAGAAATCAATCGCATTAATCAATTAGTTGTGAAGAAAACCCTGCAAACGACAGAAGATGACACGATTTTTGCCATGGGAGATTGCTGTTTCTTTATGCAAGATGATGGCAAGCCTATTCCGCCGAAAGCGCAAGCGGCTCATCAAATGGCCGGGTTCTGTGCGAAAAACATGATTGCCTTATTTGAAGGGAAGCCGCTGAAAGAATTTAAATATAACGATAAAGGATCGTTGGTTTCATTATCTGAATTTACTGCATTTGGTGCATTAGGTGGCAAATTAACCGGTGGTTCATCGATGACCATCGAAGGCAAAATCGCCCAATGGATGTACGTTTCCTTGTATCGTATGCACCAAGCGGCTTTGCATGGGTGTTTTAAAACTGGCTTAATTATTGTGGTCGGTCGTTTAAATCGCTTCTTGCGTCCATCCTTAAAACTGCATTAATTTAAGCGCGTCTTTAGGTTAGCCTGCGGCAAAATGGCAGGCTAATTTATCGTTGCCTCTTCCTGCGGTAAGTCTTTACGGAAAGACACCATCAGTTGGTCGATTTTGAAATTCTCGGTGTCGATAATTTCAAATTTATAGCGATCGAACAACACGAAATCGGTTTTTTTCGGGATTTTGCGTAGCATATACATCATAAAACCGGCGATCGTTTCGTAATTTTCATCATGTGGAAAGGCTTCAATATCTAAGGCGCGTTTCACATCTTCCAATGGGGTCGCGCCATCAATAAGCCAAGAATCTTCATCACGGCGGATAATTTGTTCTTCTTCATTAGAAACCAATTCGCCCATCACAATGCTCATCACATCATTTAACGTTACAATCCCCACAACCAGGGCATATTCATTCACAATGATGGCAAAATCTTCACCGGTGGATTTAAACAGTTCCAGCACTTCATATAAAGACAGCGTGTCCGGTACAAATAGTGGTTTGCGCAATAAGCGGTGGTCGGTTACCTGCACTTGTTCTTCTTTTAAGAATAAGGTGAGCAAGCTGTGCGATTCTACATAGCCAAGAATGTGATCTAAGCCTTTATCGCAAATAATTAATTTTGAGTGAGAGTTTTTTGTGAGGGTATCCAGCACTTGTTGTCGATTAAAAGTGCGGTCTAAAAATACAATGTTTTCGCGCGTGGTCATGGTAGAGGTTACGGTGCGCTGTTGCATATCGAAAATGTTCTCGATGAGATAATGCTCTTGCGCTTTTAGCACGCCCGCCTCAGCACCGGCATCTACCACGGCGACAATATCTTCCGGCGTCATGCTTTCTACTCGTACCGTAGAGATTTTAAACAGACGGAAAATGACATTCGCTAATGAATCGAAAATCCAAACAATCGGCTTCAGCAGGAAAATGCAAACTTGCATAATACGCACCGTGCGCAACGCCATTGCTTCAGGATTGAGCAGCGCCAAGCGTTTTGGCATTAAATCTGCGAATAAAATAAAAGAAGCCGTGACGATGATAAACGCCAGCCACGAAGCGGCGCTTTCCGCCCAAGGCGCATCCGTGTATTGATTAATGAGAGCTTGTAAATAGACACGAATTGTCGCTTCGCCAATCACCCCGCCAAGCACGGCAACCATATTCAAGCCAATTTGTACGACCGTGATGAAACGCCCCGGTTGTTCTTGTAATTTCAATACCAACGCTGCTTTGGTGTTACCTTCGTTCACCATGTTTTGCAATTTAATGCGACGTGCGCCCGCCAAGGAAATTTCAGCGGAGGAGACGATAGCACTGATAATAATCAGCAGAATTAAAATGAAAATAGCAGACCATAAACTCATCATATTTTTACTCACTCTGACCTAATGGGAGAAATGATTGCATTCTATCACAACATCATAAAGCACAAGAAATCGGTTTAGGGTTTTGTCAGCCTAGGCGGAGAAGAACGATGTAACGAATATTCAATGGTATTTTAGTGAATCGTAGCGTGCAACTTGTTGCACGAAATCATGAATGCCCGAAAGAGTTAAAT